>Ga0210060_1000110_pt1 | contig 47555 bp, 40 predicted proteins | sample Joice_CattailNLB_FD_184871 | JGI IMG/M metagenome (GOLD analysis project Ga0210060, IMG submission 184871) | Wetland microbial communities from San Francisco Bay, California, USA, that impact long-term carbon sequestration - Joice_CattailNLB_D2... | ecosystem: Environmental > Aquatic > Marine >...
TGGCTGGCGCGCGAGCAGGCCGAGGCGCGGCACAGCGCTTGCCGCCGGGCCGGCCTGCGCCTGCGGCAACGCCCCGACCACCGGCAGACGATCGGGCGTGACCGCGCGAAAGCCGACGCGTCCGGCGAGCGTCGCCGGGTCAATCGCGCGCGCCGCGCCCGGTGCGATGCGCGCGAGCCGCTCGAGATTGCCGGCATGCCCGTCGATGCGCGGTGCGGGATCCGCATCGTCGAAATCGTAGCTCGCGCCGACGAGGCACAGGCCGTCCACGGGCGGCAGCAGCGCGCCACCGCGCAGGACGACGACCCGCGGTACATCGGATCCGAATCGCCCGGCCGGCAGGTGGCTCACCTGGCCGCGTACCCGGCGCAGCCGCAGCGCCGGCACCCGGGCGAGTCCCGTGGCGTCGACGCCGTTGGCGAGGACCACGACCGGCGCGGCATCGATCACGCGGCCTGCCGGATCGCGCGCCAGCCACTCGGCGCCGTCGTACTCGAGCGCAGCGACCTCGACGCCGAGGCGCAGATCGAGCGCCGCGGCGCAGCGCGCGAGCAGCGCCGCGACCAGCGTGCGGGGTTGCACCCAGCCGCTGTGCGCGAACCACAGCCCGCCCGCGCCGAGCGGGATGCCGGCCTGTGCGGAGGCCTCATCGCGCGTCGCCTCGCACACGTACGCGGACGGAAAGCGCAGCCGCTCGAGCGCGCTGCGCTGCGCGGCGGCTTCGCGCGGGTCGCGGGCGAGCTGCAGCACGCCGCAGCGGCCCCAGCGCAGGACCTGTCCGGCGGCTTCGAGTGCACGCCAGTGGCGCAGCGCGTACAGCGTGCCGGCGCGCGTCAGGCGCGCAAGCAGGCTGTCGTCCGGGGTCACCACCGGATGGAAGCTGCCCGCATGGTTGCCGGAGGCGGCGCTCGCCACCGCGCCGCTGCGCTCGGCGAGGACCAGCTGCCAGCCGCGTACTGCGAGCCGCTCGGCAACCGCAGCGCCCGCGATGCCGCCGCCGATGACGAGCGCGCGCCGGCGTGCCGGCGGGACGCGCCGCGGCGCGGGGGCGCGTCCCGCGCTGCGGCGCGCGACGGTCATCTCGCGCTTGGCGCCGAAGCCGGGGGCGGTCTCGACCGCGAAGCCGGCCGCGCGCAGGCCGTCGCGCACCCCGCGCGCAGCGCTCCAGGTCGCGGCGCGCGCGTCGGGCGCCGAACGGCGGGCGAGCGCCTTCATCATCGCCGGCGCCCACATCGCGGCGTTTTTCTCGGGCGCAAAGCCGTCGAGATAGACGGCGCTGGCGGCGCAGCGCAGCTGCGCCAGCGCGAGCGCCGCATCGGCGAACGCGAGCGTCAGCACCACGCGCTCGTCATCGAAGCTCAGACGGTGCAGGCCCGGGACGAGCAGCGGCCATTGCGCATGCAGTGCTGCGGCGAGCGCGCCGAATTCCGGATAGCGCCGGTGCAGTGCCTCGAGGTCGGCGCGCGAGAAGGGGTGCTTTTCGATCGACAGGTAGTGCAGCCGCGTGCAGCGCGCCGGGTCCTCGCGCCAGGCCTGCCAGGTCGCGAGAAAGTTCAGGCCGAGGCCGAATCCGGTCTCGAGGACGACGAAGCCATCACGTTCGCGCCAGCGCTCGGGCAGACCGGTGCCGCCGAGGAACACGTGGCGCGCCTGCGCCGGCCCGCCGTCGCGGCTGTGATAGACGTCGTCGTAGGCGGCGGACCAGGGCGTTCCGTCGGCCGTGAAGGCGAGCGCGGCGGGTACGAGCGGCTCGGGCATGGCGCCGCAGTATAGGCTGCGCGCGCAGCCGGCGATCGCGGTCGCCCCGCTAGCGTTGTGCGGACGGACGGGCGTTGCTGCGCGCGCTGTTGCGGCGGTCTTTGGCGCTTCGCGCTTCCAGCTCGGCGAGCCGCGCGCGCAGGCTCGCGTCTTCGCGCGCACGCTCGATTTCCGCTGCCGTACGTGCAGCACAGACCTCGAGCAGCACCTCGGCCAGGCGCGGGCGCTCGATCGGCGCGCGCGTCAGTACGACGAGGATGCCGAGCGGATCGCCATTCGTGCGGTACAGCGAAGTGCCTGCGTAGCCTTGCACCTCGAGCTTTTGCAGGCCTTCGTCGAGCGGAAAGAGCCGTGCCGCATCGCGCGGATGCACCACCGCGCCCTTGCGGTCGAATGCTTCTATGCACGGCGAACCGGCGAGCGCGTACTCGAAATTGTCCGCCAGCAGCCCGTCGCGCCAGAACGTCAGCGTTCGTACCCGGTCGCCGCCCGCCAGCAGCTCGCCGGCGAAGGCCATGTCGGCGTCCAGCGCTTCGCAAAGGAACTGGACCACGCTGCGAAAAAACGTGGTTCCGGTGTGCGCCGAGATGCTGCGTGCGGCCTTGCGCATCAGCGCCTCGCCGCGCTTGCGCACCGAGATGTCGCGCGCGATGGTCTGGATGTTGCCGTCGGGCAGCAGCCAGGCGCTGACCTCGACGTCGAGCGTGCCGCCGTCGCTGCGCCGCACCCGGCGCTCGCCGCGCGAGAAACCGTGCTCGAGCAGGTAGGCGAGCCGTGCCGCCTCGCGGCTGGGGCTGCTGTCGGCGAACACGTTGAGCACCGTGCGTCCCACGATCGCCTCGCAGGCCTCACCCAGCACCTTGCAGAAGGCCGGATTCGCCTCGAGGATGCGACCTTCTGAGGAGACCAGCGCAATCGCATCGTGTGCGTGGTCGAACAGGGCGCGATAGCGGCGCTCGCTGGCGGCGAGCGCCTTCGCTGCCGTGCGTTCCTCGGTCACGTCGTGCATCACGGCGAGGCCGTAGTCGGTGTCGCCGAGCACCAGCCGCTCGATCGAGAAGCGCACCACGCGCTGCGCACCCGAGCGCGTGCGCACGAAGCCTTCGAAATCGCGGATTGCCCGGCCGTTTTGCAGCCGGCGCAGCATGCGCTCGTGCAGCTCGAGAGACGGATACACGCCGAGATCGAGCGCGGTCTTGCCCAGCGCTTCTTCCGCGCTGTAGCCGGTCAGCTTCTCGAAGCCGAGATTCGCCTCGACGATGCGCCCGTCCTCGAGCCGGCCGATCACGATCGCGTCCGGCGTTGCATAGAACGCCTTGGAGAACCGCTCCTCGGAGGCGGCGATGCGACGCGCGATGCGGCGCTCATTGCTGCTGTCGCGCCAGGCGTAGGTGAGACAGGGCTCGCCGTCGAGCACGATGCGCCGGCACGAGAGCGTGACGTCCATGGCGCTGCCGTCGGCGCGCAGGAAGCTTGCGTGAAAACCGGACACCGGGCCATGCTGCTCGAGCCACTCGAGCAGGCGTTCGCGATCGCTCGGCTTGGCCCACAGCCCCAGCTCGAGGGCACTGCGACCGATGGCCTTGTCGCGGGCGTGTCCGGTCGTCTCGCACCACGCCTGGTTGACCGCGATGTGCCGGCCGTCCGAAACGCGGCTGATCGCGAGCGGCTCGGGGCTCGTCTCGAACACGCTCTCGAGCTTCAGCTGGGCGAATTCCCGGCTTTGTTCGCGGAGCCGGGTGGCGGCGCCGGGTGCCCGCGATGTCGCAGCGCGCATTGCGCGACGCCGTGGCGCGGCGTCCGCAGCGTCCGCGGTGCCCGCCTTGCGCGATTTCCTGTTATCCGCCGATCGCATGCTGCGCTCTCCGCTTGCGGGAGGATCCTTGACGCGGCCACGTTACGGCAAGGCACAGCGGGTGTCCACCGCTCGGCGCGCGGCGAAATGTGCATTCGATCACGAACCGCGTAAGATCGCGCCGATGAGCCAACGCAGGCCGAGGAGACGCGCATGAACAAGCCCGCCGAACTCAAGCTCGAGGTCATTCCCCTGTGGATCGACGGCCGCACGCTGACGCACACGGGGCGCATGGGAGACGTCTACAACCCCGCGACCGGACAGGTCGTGCGGCGCGTGCCCTATGCCGATGCCGACACGGTCGACGCCGCGGTGCAGGCCGCGCGACGTGCGCTGCCCGTCTGGCGCGCGACGCCACCGCTGCGGCGCAGCCGCATCCTGCAGCGGTTCCTGCAACTGATGCAGGACCAGCAGCAGGATCTCGCGCGGCTGGTCTCAGAGGAGCACGGCAAGACCGTCCCGGACGCCGCCGGCTCGGTGCAGCGCGGCATCGAGGTGATCGAATTCGCCTGCGGCATTCCGCATCTGCTCAAGGGCGAGCACGCGGAGAACGTCGGCACGCAGGTCGACAGCCACACGGTGCGCCAGGCGGTCGGCGTGTGCGCGGGCATCACCCCGTTCAACTTCCCCGTGATGGTGCCGCTGTGGATGTTTCCGGTCGCGCTCGCCTGCGGCAATACCTTCGTGCTCAAGCCCTCGGAGAAGGATCCGTCGGCCTCGCTGCGCATGGCGCAGCTGCTGCAGGAAGCCGGACTGCCCGACGGCGTGTTCAACGTCGTGCATGGCGACAAGGTCGCGGTCGATGCGATCCTCACGCACCCCGGTGTCGATGCGGTGAGCTTCGTCGGCTCGACGCCGATCGCCAAGCACATCTACGAAACCTCGGCGCGGCACGGCAAGCGCGTCCAGGCGCTCGGCGGCGCGAAGAACCACGCCGTGGTGCTGCCCGATGCGGACCTGGAATTCACCGCCGACGCACTGATCGGCGCCGGCTACGGCTCTGCGGGCGAGCGCTGCATGGCGATCTCGGCGGTCGTCGCCGTGGGCGAAGCGGGCGACCCGCTGGTCAAGCTGCTCGCGCAGAAGGCGCAGGCGGTGAAGGTCGGGCCGGGCGATCGCGAAGGCATGGACATGGGCGCGCTGGTCACCCGCGAGCACCGCGACAAGGTCAAGGGCTATGTCGATCAGGGCGTCAAGGAAGGCGCGAAGCCGGTCGTCGACGGCCGTGGCCTGAGCGTAGAAGGCTACGAGGACGGCTTCTTCCTCGGCACGACGCTGTTCGATCACGTCACGCCTGAGATGGAGGTCTACAAGAACGAGATCTTCGGCCCGGTGCTCGTCGTGCTGCGCGCCAAGACGCTCGAGGAAGCGATCGCGATGGTCAACGCCAATCCCTACGCCAACGGGGCGGCGATTTTCACCGAGTCGGGTGGCGCGGCGCGCCGCTTCGCGAACGAGGTGAGCATCGGCATGGTCGGCGTCAACGTGCCGATTCCCGTGCCGATGGCGTTCTTCTCGTTCGGCGGCTGGAAGAGCTCGCTGTTCGGCGACCTGCACGTGCACGGCATGGAAGGCGTCAAGTTCTACACCCGCACCAAGGTCATCACCACGCGCTGGCCGCATCAGGACACGCCGGCACCCGGGTTCCACATGCCGACGCTGGGGTAGTTGGGGTCAGACCCCTTTGTGATCTTCGAAGGCCGTCAGTGATCCAAAATGGGGTCTGACCCCGTTGCGATCGTCGAAGGCCGTCGATGATCTAAAGGGTTCAGAGCCCTTTCTTTGGTGCCCTATTTCTCGGGCTTGCCCGCAGCGCGCGCCTCGTCGAGCGCCTGCTGCGCATTTTTGACGGCGTTTTGGTTGGCCTTCTGCCGGTCCCAGTAGGCGTCGGTGAGCTTGGACTGCCCGCCCGCGGTGCCCTTGCGCTCGCCCGGCAGCGGCTCCTTGCCCTCGGCGAGCGTGCGCTTCGCTTCCTCGAGCTTGGTTTCGGCGGCCTCGACCCGGGCGCGCTGCGCGGCGCTGTCCGCGAGCCGCTTGTCGAGTGCCTTGACCTGCTGCGCCTCCTTTTGAGCCGTTCCCTGCGCGTTTGAGCGCGAGGCGGGATCCAGTTTCGGCGGCGCCTTGATTTCGCCGACCTCCTTCGCGCCCGGGATGGGCGTGTCCGAATAGACGGTCTTGCCGTCGGGCGTGATGTATTTCTTGAGCGTCTGTGCCTGGGCGATGCCGCCCAGGCCCAGGCATACGGCGGCCGCGATCGAGACTATTCTCACCAAGTTCGTCATCGCTGAGCTCCTCGTTTCGCTGGATTTTACCGAAGCCGGCTTCTGCGGTCTGACCATTCGACCGCGTCTGCGGCGGGCGAGTTCAAGTCGCCGTGCCGCGTGAAGACCTAGAGACGATAGAACCGCGCCGCGTTGTCGTGAAACAGCAGCAGGCGCTCCCTGGGTGAGAATCCTTCCGTCATTCGCTTGAAATCGTCGAACAGCTGCGCAAACGACACCCGCAGGCTGTCGACCGGGAAATTCGACGCGAGCATGCAGCGCTCGACGCCGAACAGGGCGATCGCCTCGAGCACGATGCGCCGGTTGTCTTCGTAGTCCCAGCCGCCCTCGCGCAGGCACAGGCAGGAAAGCTTGCAGTGGCAATGCGCATTCGCGGCGAGCGCGCGCATGCCGCGGCGCCATTGTTCGAGCCCCGCCGCGCTGCGGTCCCAGGGAAAGCCGCTGTGATTGAGCACCACCGGAATGTCCGGGTTGGCGCGCACTACCGCGGCGGCTTCCTCCAGATGCCAGGGCGGCACCCGCAGGTCCCAGGACAGGCCGAACTTGGCGAGCAGCCGGTAGCCGGCGAGCCACTTGAGGTCCTGCATCGACCCGGGCCCGCTGGGCCGCGCGTCCGAGGGCGCAGCCGCGGTGACGGGCTTCGAGCGGATGCCACGCACCAGCGGGTACTCGGCCTGGCGCGCGAGGATCGCCTCGGCGTCGGGCGTGTGAAACCAGGCGTGCGCGACGATCGCGTTCGGCATGCCGCTCTTCGCGTTCATCTCGGTGAGCCAGCGCGTTTCCTCGACCTGCTGGTCGCGCGCGCACTCGGCCTCGACATGCACCGTCTTGACGACGCGGTGATGCGCCGCGTCGTGCCGGTAATCCTGCGGCAGGTAGCTGCGCTTGAGCGCTGCGTAGTCGCCGAGAAAGAACGCGTGCGGCTCGGCGTCCTGCAGCCAGGGGTAGTAGAGCGGCCCGCCATCGAGGTCCCAGAGGTGGTGGTGCGCGTCGACGATGGGGATCGCAGTCGTGTCGCTCATCGCGCAGGCCCGAAAAACTGCGCATCCTGCTCGGCGCGCAGCTGCCACAGCACCGCGTCGGCGGGCGGTTCGACCATCGCGCGGGTGATGGCCGCGCCGGCCGGCACGTCGCGGCGCAGGCGGCAGCCCGCGGCGAGGTAGTAGGGCAGCGGCGCATCGTCCGCGAGCGGCGCCGCGTCGACGATCTCCGGCACGAGGCCGTCGACCGCATGGCGTGCGCCGATCGCGAGCGTGCTCCCCGCGGCAAGCGGCCGGCCCGCGCGCGCGACCAGATCGCAGCGCGGCAGCAGCGCCGCGGCAGGCGCGTGCAGCAGCCCGGCGTTGAACAGCGACATCGGCGCCTCGATGCCGAGCAGGTGCACCGGGTTGTGCAGCAATGCGGTGGCGCCATCCTCGCTCACCGGAATGCCCTTCGCGCGAAGCACCTTCCAGGTGGCCGCGTCGTCGCAGCGCACGACGACGAACACGCCGCCGGCGAAGGACAGCTCGTCGGGGCGGCGCAGGCAGACGAACAGGTCGACGCGGCCCTCGCCCGAGAGCAGCCCGCCTGCGGTGCGCGCGCGGAACAGCTCGGGCAGCTCGAGCGTCCGCGCGATCGGCGCGTGCAGGCCTGGCGTGTCGGGCGCGAGGCCGGTCGCGTTGGCGACGATCGCGAGCTCGCAGTAATCGGGCACCGTCGCGCGCGGCAGCGGCGCCAGCTGCTGCGCACGCGCGGCGACGCAGGCCGCGAGCCGTGCAGGCGGCGCCGACCACAACCGCGCGAAATCCGGCGCCGGCAGCGCTTCGCCGGTCTGAGTGGTCGTCACGCGGCCTGCCGCGGCGTCGAGCACGAAGTCGTACTCGCCCGACTTGCCCGCGCAGACGACCTCGAGCCCGAGGATGCGCGCCCAGCTGACGAGCGCGACCATCAGGCTCGGCTGGTCGCCGTCGACCGGGGTGTAGAGCAGGCCGGCGGCATTGGCTTTTGCCTGCAGCATCGGTCCGGCGACGCAGTCGGCTTCCTTGGTGACCATGGCGACGTGCCGGCCTTCGGCGAGCGCGGCGAGCGCGCTGCGCGCAGCGGCCTCGGGATCGCCGGTCGCCTCGACGACGAAATCGAGCGGCAGCGCCACGAGCAGCGCGACGTCCTCGACGACGACGAATGCCCCGCGCGCCTGGGCGTCGAGCGCAGCGGCGCGGCTCGCGCAGACCCGTATGCGCTCGCGCGCGATGCCGGCGCGCTGCGCAGCGGCGACGGCACGCGCGGTATCGGGGTCGGCGACGGCCTCCACCACGAGTCCCTGCGCGCGCGCCGAACGGAAAATGAACGACGCGCCGAATTCGCCGGCGCCGACCACCCCCGCGCGCAGGCAGCGACCGGCCTGCGGCGCGAACAGGATCTCCTGGTTCATGACGCGGAGCCTACCCGAGTGCCTGGCGGCACGGGTGAGACTACAATATGTAGGGTTACATGCCCTTCGGGGTACTACCGGTTGGGTTTTCAGGCACTTAGCGCGTATCCAGGACAGAACGGAAAGGCAATGGCACGACGGCAGGTCTACGACGCATCCGCGATCCAGGCGCTCAAGGGACTCGAGCCCGTGCGGCGCATGCCCGGGATGTATACGCATACCGTGCATCCGCTGCACGTCGTGCAGGAAGTGATCGACAACGCGATCGACGAGGCGCTTGGCGGCTACGGCAAGCGCATCACCGTGTCGGTGTTCAAGGATGGATCAGTCGAAGTGGCGGACGAGGGCCGCGGCATCCCGGTCGACATGCATCCGGTCGAGAAAAAGCCGGCGGTCGAGGTCGCGTTTTCGATGCTGCACGCAGGCGGCAAGTTCGCCAAGTCCGGCGAGGGCGTGTACCACATCTCCGGCGGCCTGCACGGCGTCGGCGTGGCCGTGTCGAACGCGCTCTCGAAGCGGCTCGAAGTCAGCGTCTTCCGCGGCGGCCACAAGCACACGCTCGCCTTCGAAGGCGGCGAGCTCAAGCAGAAGCTGAAAAGCGAGCGCGCCAGGGACAGGCGCGCGACCGGCACCGTGGTGCGCCTGTGGCCCGATCCGAAATACTTCGACTCGCCGAGCATTCCGATGGCCGAGCTCGAGCACCTGGTTCGCTCGAAGGCCTATCTGCTGCCGGGGCTCACCACGGTGCTCCGCGTGGAAGGCAAGGAAGACAAGACGTGGAAATACGAGCGCGGCATGGCGCAGTACTTCGAATTCATGCTCGCCGGGCGCGTGCTGGTCGCGCCGCTGTTCGCCGGCGAGCGGTTTTTCGACGACAAGGCCGCCGCCGAATTCAGCGACATCGAGCCGGGCGAGGGCGCGGCCTGGGCGCTCGGCTGGGTGAGCGAGGGCGAGACCTTCGCCGATTCGCACGTCAACCTGATTCCGACGCGCTCCGGGGGCACGCACGAGGCGGGGTTCCGCGCGGGCATCTTCGATGCCGTGGTCGCATTCATGGAGACGCGCGGGCTCGCGCAGAAAGGCGTCAAGCTGATCGCGGACGACGTCTGGAGCCGCGCCTGCTTCACGCTCTCGGCGCGCATCGTGCGCACCCAGTTCCACGGTCAGACCAAGGAAAAGCTCACCACGCGCCACGCGGCCAAGCTGCTCGAAGCCTGCGTGCAGGACGCCTTCGAGCTGTGGCTCAACCAGCATCCGGACGACGGCAAGAAGATCGTCGAGCTCGCCATCGAGCAGGCGATGAACCGGCTCTCGCGCGGCAAGAAGGTCGAGCGCAAGAAATCGAGCGGCATCGCCACGCTGCCCGGCAAGCTGGTCGATTGCGCGTCGGGCGATGTCGCGCGCAACGAGCTGTTCCTCGTCGAGGGCGACTCGGCCGGCGGCTCGGCGAAGGAGGCGCGCGACAAGGAGTCGCAGGCGATCCTGCCGCTGCGCGGCAAGGTGCTGAACTCGATGTCCAAGGACAGCCGCACGGTGCTCGCCAACAAGGAGCTGCAGGCGATCGCCACCGCGATCGGCGTCGATCCGCACGGCGCCGGGGACGCCCCGGACCTGTCCGGACTGCGCTACGGCAAGGTCGTCGTCATGACCGATGCCGACGTGGACGGCGGCCACATCCAGGCACTGCTGCTGACGTTCTTTTTCACGCACTGCCCGAAGCTCGTCGAGACCGGCCATCTCTACGTCGCGCAGCCGCCGCTGTACAAGGTCGAGGTGCCCGCGCAGGGCAAGGGCAAGCCTGCGCGACGCCTGTACTGCCTCGACGACGACGAGCTCGAGGAAGTGCTCGAGCAGCTGAAGAAGGAAAAGGTGCGCGAGGGCAGCTGGGAGATCTCACGCTTCAAGGGACTCGGCGAGATGAGCCCGGAGCAGCTCTGGGAGACGACCATGAACCCGGACACGCGGCGCCTGGTGCGCATGCAGCTCGACGCCGCGGACATCAAGAAAGCGCGCGAGACCTTCGAGCTGCTGATGGACGCGGGCGAAGCCGAGGGCCGACGCAACTGGATGCGCGAGCATTGGAAAACCGTGGAAGCCGATGTCTAGACCGGGGTCAGACGTCGGGGTCAAACCCCTTCTGTTCGTCGGTGGCATTCGATCGATCAATGGGGTCTGACCCCATGAAGAAAAAGCGAACCAAACGCCAGCCGAAACCGTACTGGGAGAAGGCGTACCGCGGCCATGCGTACTGGCAGGGCAAGGTGAAGCTCGGGCGCGTCACGCTCGACGCCGGGCACGCTGCCGGCGCGCATGGGCGCTACCGCTGGGAGGCGGCCGGCCGGCTTGGTCAGGCCGAGACGCTGCACAAGGCGAAGGCGGCGGTGGAACTCGCCGTCGCCCTGTCCGACAAACAATTACCGCTTTTTGACTGAACGATGGATACCCACACACTCGATCTGTTTACCCCGGACAACGGCGACGACGCCGCGCCCATCGAGCGGCACGCCTCGCAGGCCTACCTCGGCTATGCGGTGTCGACCGTCAAGTCGCGCGCGCTGCCGGAGATCGCCGATGGCCTGAAGCCGGTGCAGCGCCGCATCCTCTACGCGATGGGCGAGACCGGCTCGAACGCGTTTACCAAATGCGCCCGCTACGTCGGCGAGGTGCTCGGCAAGTACCACCCGCATGGGGACAGCTCGACCTACGACGCGATGGTGCACCTCGCACAGCCGTTTTCGATGCGCTATCCGCTGATCGAGGGGCAGGGCAATTTCGGCTCGCGCGACGGCGACGCGGCGGCCGCCTATCGCTACACCGAGGCCCGGCTATCGCGCTTCGCCGAGCTGATGCTCGCCGAGATCGGCGAGGGCACGGTCGACTTCGTCAAGAACTACGACGGCAAATTCGACGAGCCGCAGCTGCTGCCGGCGCGCATGCCCTTCGGCCTGCTGAACGGCTCGTTCGGCATCCCGGTGGGCTTTTCGACCCGCATCCCGCCGCACAACCTGAAGGAGGTGGCGGCTGCGGCGGCGCAGGTCATCCGTCACCCGCGCACCACGCTCGACGACATCCTCGACAAGCTCCCCGGGCCGGATTTCCCCGGCGGCGGGCAGATCATTTCGCCCGCCGAAGAGCTTCGTGCCGCCTACGAGAGCGGGCGCGGCTCGATCGCGCTGCGCGCGCGCTGGACGGTCGAGCCGCTCGCCCGCGGGCAGTGGCGCATCGTCATCAACGAGCTGCCGCACGGCGTCTCCTCGCGGCAGGTGCTCGAGGAGATCGAGGCGCTGGTCAACCCGCGGCCCTCCGCAGGCAAGAAGGACGTCACGCAGGAGCAGAAGCGCCTGCGCCAGTTCGTCCTCGACCTCGTCGAGACGGTGCGCGACGAGTCCGACCGCAAGTCGAAGCTGCGCCTGGTGATCGAGCCGCGCTCGTCGCGCCAGAACCCGGAAGAGACGATGGCGGCGCTGCTCGTGCATACCTCGCTCGAGACGCGCAGCGCGATCAACCTCACCTGGCTGGGGCTCGACGGCCTGCCCGAGACCAAGGGCATCGTCGAGATCCTCAAGGAGTGGGGCGCGTTCCGCGTCGACACGGTGCGCCGGCGTACCGAGCACCGCCTCGCAAACTGCGAGGAGCGGCTGCATATCGTCCTCGGACGGCTGCTCGCCTACGCCAAGATCGAGGAGATCATCAAGCTGATCCGTGCCTGCGACGATCAGGCCGAGGCGCGCGAGAAGCTGCGCGCCAGGTGGAAGTTCTCCGAGCGCCAGGCCGAGGACATCGTCAATTTGCGGCTCGGCCAGCTGACCCGGCTCGACGGCGTGAAGCTGAACGACGAGCGCAAGCGGCTGGAAGCCGAGCGCAAGGGCTACAAGACGATCCTCGGCAGCGAGAAGGCACTGAGGAAAGTCGTGGTCGGCGAGCTTGCCGAGGACGCCAAAACCTACGGCGATGCACGGCGCACGCTGATCAAGGCCTCGGAGCGGGCGACGATCGAGCGCGCCGTGCTCGAGGAGCCGATCACGGTCGTGCTGTCGAAAAAGGGCTGGCTGCGCGCGCGCGGCGGCCATGGCATCGATGTCTCGACGCTCGCCTTCAAGGACGGCGACGGCCTGGCGACGTCGCTCGAGTGCAAGACGACCGACGCGGTGATCCTGCTCGGCGCCTCGGGCAAGACCTGGACACTCGATGCGGCGAACATCCCCGCGGGGCGCGGCGACGGCGCACCGGTGAACACGCTGGTGCACTCGGGCGGCGACGCGATCGTGTGGCTGGCCGTGGTGTCGACCCCCGCGGACGCCGCGCGAACGCTCGTCATGAGCTCGAGCGCAGGACAGGGCTTTCTGTGCAGGCTGGGTGACCTCGTCACCAAGACGCGCGCCGGCAGGGAGTTCATGAACGTCGCCGAGGGCGCGCGCGCCAATCCGCCGGTCGACTTCACCGGCGAGGCGGCGAAGCGCAAGCTCGCCGCGCTGTCCTCGGACGCGCGCCTGCTGCTGTTCCCGCTCGACGAGCTGCCGCTGCGCCCGAACGGCGGCGTCGGCGTGCAGATCATGGCGCTGCCCGATCCGGTCACGCTCGCCTCGCTTGCGACGACCGACGGCAAATCGCTCGTCGTCTCGGGCTTCAAGCGCACGCGCAAGCAGGCCACGCTCGAGGCGAAAGCGCTGAAGGACTACGAGGGCAAGCGCGCCCAGCGCGGCCGCGTCTGCGACGTCGGTTTCCGGCCGGATCGACTAGAGGGCTAGCGCCGCGCAAATGAAGCGAAAATGGCGGGCGTGATCCGGTCCCTGCCCGAATGGATCCGGCCGATGCTCGTGCCGGGCGGCATTCTTCTCGCCGCCGCACTGCTCGCAGCGGCCGATCTCTCCCTGCCGCCCTCGCTCGCCGGCCTGCGCAGCCTCGCGCCCTACGCCGTGCTCGGGCTCGCCGGCGCGGTGACGCTGTGGTTCAACCGCGGTCGCGCGTTCGTCGTCGCGCTGTCGCTGCTCGCCGCCTACGGCGGGCAGCGCTACGCCACCGAATACGGATACACCAGCTTCGCGGCGCATGCGTACTACCTCGCAGTCGTGGTCCTCGTGCCGTTGAACATGTTCGCCGCCCTGGTGCTGCCCGAGCGCGGCGCGGTGTACGGCAGCAGCCTGCGCTGGATCGCGCTGATCGTCGCCGAAGTCGCGCTGGTCGCCTGGCTCGCGGTCTGGGGCCAGGGCCACTACGACAGCGCGGACGACAGCTGGCTCGCGGTCTTCCACCACTGGGCGCTGCGCGCCCCGCCGGTGCCGCTCGTCGGGCGCATCGCCTTCGCCGCCGCGTTTGCCGCGGCGGTGTGGCGCGCCTACCCGCGCTTTCTCGCGCTCGACGTGGGCAAGGCGGGCTCGCTGGTCGCGTTTTTCGCCGCCTGCTGGTGGATCGACCGCTACGGCGCCTTCGCCGCCTTCATGACCGCGGCCGGCGTCATTCTGCTCGTCGCGGTGCTGCAGGAATCCTACCGGCTCGCGTTTCGCGACGAGCTGACCGGCCTGCCGAGCCGGCGCGCGCTCGACGAGCGCATGCGCGCGCTCGGTTCGCGCTATACCGTGGCGATGGGCGATGTCGACCATTTCAAGAAGTTCAACGACACCCACGGCCACGACATCGGCGATCAGGTGCTGCGGCTGGTCGCGGCGCGACTCGCCGAGGTCGGCGGCGGCGGGCGCGCCTTCCGCTACGGCGGCGAGGAATTCACCGTGCTGTTTCCGGACACGCCGCTGAAGGAGGCGCTGCCGCACCTGGACGCGGTGCGCAAGGCCATCGAGGACTACCGCATGGCGATTCGCGCCGACGACCGCCCGAAGAGCGAGCGCAAAGGCTCCAAGCGCCGCGGCGACGGCCAAGCCGACGAAACGCTGGCGGTGACCATTTCGATCGGCGTTGCCGAGCCGAAGGCCGGCGGGGACATGAAGCCCGCCGAGGTGATCAAGGCGGCCGACGAGGCGCTCTACCGCGCGAAGCAGGGCGGACGCAACCGCGTCAGCACCTAGCGCGGCGCGATTCCGACGCGGCGCCGTGGAACGGCTCGAGCGCTTCTACCGCATCGACCGGCTGCTCAAGGAACGGCCGCCGGTGTCCTTCGCCGCGCTGATGCAGGCGCTCGAGGTCTCGCGCGCGACGCTCAAGCGCGACCTCGACTACATGCGCGACCGTTTCAATGCGCCGATCGAGTACGACCGCGCCGCGCGCGGCTACCGTTTCGCTGCGCGCCGCACCGGGCCGCGCTACGAGCTGCCCGGGCTGTGGTTCTCGGCCGACGAGGCGCATGCGCTGCTCACCATGCGTCAGCTGCTGGTCGAGCTCGAGCCGGGGCTGCTCGGCGCGCAGGTCGAGCCGCTGCTCGAGCGGCTGCGCGCGATCCTCGGCAGCGGCGCGCATTCCTGGACCGAAGTCGAGCGGCGCATTCGCATCCTGCAGCCGGGACGCCGCGGCGGGCGCGGCGTCCAGTTCGGCGTGGTCGCGACCGCGCTGCTGCGCCGCAAGCGACTGCGCATCCGGCACTACCACCGCGCGCGCGATCGCGAGATCGAGCGCGAGGTCTCGCCGCAGCGGCTCGTGCACTACCGCGACAACTGGTATCTCGATGCCTGGTGTCACCTGCGCAAGGCGCTGCGCAGCTTCGCGGTCGATGCGATCCGCGACGCGGTGCCGCTCGAGACGCGGGCGAAGGAGGTCGCGCCCGGCGCGCTCGACGAGATCCTGGCGGGCGGCTATGGCATCTTCGCCGGCCCCGCCGTGGCCTGGGCGCAGCTGCGCTTCTCGCCGCAGGCCGCGCCCTGGGCCTCGGTGCAGACCTGGCATCCGCAGCAGCGCGCCCGCGCGGAGGCCGACGGCAGCTGGCTGCTCGAAATACCCTATGCCGACGATCGCGAGCTGCTGATGGACATCCTGCGCTACGGCTTCGACGTCGAGGTGCTCGCCCCTGCCGCGCTCAGGCGCCGCGTCGCCGAGACGCTTTCACGGGCGGCGGCGCGCTATCGCTGAACAGATCGCCGCTGCGCGGCAGCTCGGCCGCCGCCGGCGCTACGCTCGGCGCGGTCCGACGGCGCGCGGCGCCTGGCGCGCGGGCGGGCGGCTTGCTGCCCGCGGCCTTTGCCACGTAGCTGCAGAACGCGCAGCCGCTCTGGGGCGGCGGCGCTTCGCCGCGCATCAGCAGCGCGCGGATCGCCGCCAGCGTGCCTTCGACCCAGCCGTCGTCGCCGTCGTAGGGAATCATGCGGATGGTGAATTCGAGCCGCGCATCGAACGCGGGCCGGTCGCGGCGGCCGTTGGCATAGACGAACCAGCCGCGCCGCGTGACCTCGAGTCCCTGGCGGCGCAGCAGCCACTGGTAGAACTCCATCTGCCGCTTGTAGGAGATCTGCCAGGCCGCGTCGAGCGACACTTCGCCTGCCTTCGAGGTCGCCTTGTAGTCGGCGACGATCGACGCGCCGCTGTCGAGGTCGCGCCACAGGTCGTCGATCGCGCCGAACAGCTCGAGCCCGGTTTCGCGGTGCACGCTGCGCACGCCCTTGAAATTCTCGCGCCAGGCGGTGAGCTGCGGGTGCGCATGCGGCACCGCGTTCAGGCCCGCTTCGGTCATCAGCGGATGCGGCTGCTGCGCGGCGCGGTAGCGGTCGAACTCGTTCTTGAGCAGCTGATCGACCGCCGAGTTCAGGTTGAACGGCGGGCCCGAGGGGCGCATGACGCCGAGACGCCGATCGAGCCAGAAGCAGCGCGCGCAGTCGAGGAACAGCTCGACCTTGGAGCGGCTGAGCGCGAAGGGCTTCGGCGAAGAAGGGTCGAAAAGCCTGGGCGGCATGGGGCATTCTAGCCGCCGCGCGGCGCCTGGCGCGGCCGCTGCGAGTGGCTCATCCCCTGAGCCAGCGGCGCGCGCACACTGGACGCAGCATGAAAACCGGAGCCCTGCATGATCCCGCTCGATCTGCTCGTCGCGCTGACCCCGACATTCGTCCTGTTCGCCCTGTGGCTGCTCGAGCGCTGAGCGGCGTCGCGCTGCGCAGCGCAACGGGCGCATACTCGGGCCCGAGGATCCTTCGCCCGATGAGCACCGACACCACCGATCCGCTGGGTCTTTTCCTCAGGGCCGTCGCCTTCGCTGCCGAGAAGCATCGCTTGCAGCGCCGGCTCGATGTCGAGGCTTCGGCCTACATCAATCACCCGATTGCGCTCGCCAACGTGCTGAAGAACGAAGGCGGCATCTCGGATCCGATCGTGCTCTGCGCCGCGCTGCTGCACGACACGATCGAGGACACCAAGACGACCTACGAGGAGTTGCGGGGGGCATTCGGTCCGGAGATCGCCGACGTGGTGGCCGAGGTGACCGACGACAAGAGCCTGCAGAAAGAGGCGCGAAAGCGCGCGCAGGTCGAGCACGCCCACCTGAAAAGCCCGCGCGCAAAGCTCGTCAAGCTCGCCGACAAGATCTGCAACCTGCGCGACATGGTCGAGCGTCCGCCGGCCGAGTGGTCGCTCGGGCGCAAGCAGGAATACTTCGACTGGGCGAAGTCCGTGATCGACCGCCTGCGCGGCAGCCACGGCACGCTCGAGCGGCTGTTCGACGAAGCCTATGCGCGACGACCGCGCTAGCGCGGCGCCGCGTTCAACTCAGGCGTAGAGATCCGCGCGGCTCGCGGACAGGTCGTTGTTCGTGCCGCGCGCGAATACCACCTGGTAGAGCTGCAACGTGCCGGCCATGAAGCCGGCGATCGATCCTGCCAGATACAGATCCCAGGCGCGGGTGAACGCGGTGTCGTACATCGCGCGCACGGTCTCCAGGTTCGCGCCGAAGCGTGCGCGCCAGTCGCGCAGCGTCTGCGCGTAGTGCAGGCGCAGGTTTTCCACGTCGAGCACCGAAAACGCCAGCGGCTCGAAGATCGCCATCATTTCGCCGAGCGACGGCGGATAGGCACCCGGGAAGATGCGCCGCTCGATCCAGCCGTTCATGCGCCCGGGCGCATTGCGTCCGATCGTGTGGATGAGCCCGAGCCCGTTCGCGGACAGGCAGCGTCCGATGACCTTGCCCAGGACGGCGTAGTTTTCCACGCCGACGTGCTCGAGCATGCCGACCGAGACGAAGGCGTCGCAATGGCCGCGGATATCGCGGTAGTCGTCCTCGACGAATTCGACGCGTCCTTCGAGACCCTCGCGCGCCGCCCACTCGCGCGCGTAGCGCACCTGCTCGCTCGCAATGTTATAGGCGCGCACGCTCACGCCGTAGTGCCGCGCCATGTGCAGCGCGAATCCGCCCCAGCCGAAACCCGCCTCGATCACGCGCTGCCCGGGCCGCAGCCGCAGCTTGCGGCAGACATGGTCCATTTTGGCGCGCTGCGCGGCTTCGAGCGTCATCCCCGGCGCCGGGTAGTAGGCGCAGGTGTACTGCAGCGCATCGGCGTCGAGCCACAGACGGTAGAAGTCGTTGCCGAGGTTGTAGTGGTGATGGATGTTCTCGCGCGCCGTCGCGGGCGAGCCGGCGCGTGGGCGCTGGTCGTGCCACAACCACCACCAGGCCGAGCGCCGTCCACGGCGGCCGGCGGACATCGCACGGTACAGGCGCTCCAGAAAGATGACCAGGTCGCCTTCGACCTCGATGCGCCCGGCGCTGTACAGGTCGCCGAACTGCACCAGCGGATTGCGCGCCAGCTGCCACAGCGCGCCGCGGTCGCGAAACAGAACGCGCACGCCCGTTTGCTCGCCGAGCGTCGTGCCGTCCCAGAGCATCACCGAAAATCCGGCGCGCGGCAGGGCCGCCATGATCGTGGAGAGCAGCCAGCGGTCGGCAGCGGAAGCGCTCCCGCGGGACTGCACTTGCGCCGTTTCCGACCGCCGGTCGGAAAGGCCGAGGGTTCGATTGGCGGGTCGCGACATCGTAACCTCCCGCTTGGTTCCAGGCCGATCGAAGCGTGGCGACTGCTCATTGTAGCGAACCGCGGCGCGCACGCCAGCAGTTTGCCGCGGCGCCCGGCGGCGTGCGGACCCGCGCCAGCACGGCGGCACGTTGACGCCCATCGGCGCTGCGGCGACACTGCCGGCGCCGCAGGCGCCGACGCCTGCGGCCTGCGTGAAAGGGGTCGACGGAACGATGGACGGTGCAAGCTGGCTTGGGTTGGCGCTGCTCGCTGCGGCCGTCATTGGCGCGGTGCTGCTCTATAACCGGCTGGTCGCCGGGCGCAACCAGGTGCGCCAGGGCTACGCCGACATCGACGTGCAGCTCAAGCGCCGCGCCGACCTGGTGCCGCGGCTGGTCGATACGGTGCGCGCTTATGCCGATTACGAGAAGGCGCTGCTCACCACGGTGACTGAGCTGCGCGCCAATGCCCTCGCCGCGCCGCGCGCCGCCGAGCGCTTCGACATCGAGCGTGCGCTCGGCGCGCGGCTCCAGCAGCTCGTTTTGCTGCAGGAGGCCTATCCGCAGCTCAAGGCAGACGCAAATTTCCGCCAGCTCTCCGACGCGCTCGTCGAGGTCGAAGACCACCTGCAATACGCCCGCCGCTTCTACAACGGTGCGGTCAAGCAATACCTCACGCGCATCGAAAGCTTTCCGGATCTCGTCGTCGCGCGCCTGCTCGGCTTCGCGCCGGAGCCCTTTTTCGAGACCGACGACCGCGCCGCGGTGCGGGTGACGCTGTGAGGCGCCTGCTCGTTCTGATCGCGCTGCTCGGCTGCAGCCCGTGGGCCGGCGCTGCCGAGCGCGTGCTCAATTTCAGCAGCGTCGTGCACATCGAGGCCGACGGCGCGCTCAGGGTGCGCGAGCGGATCGTGGTGCATGCCGAAGGCCGGAAGATCAAGCGCGGCATCTTCCGCGACTTTCCCACCGACTACCGCGACCGGTTCGGCGCGCTGGTGCGCGTGCCGTTTGACGTCATCGAGGTGACGCGTGACGGGCGGCCCGAGCCCTACGTCCTGCAGCGTCAGCGCAACGGCGTGCGCCTGCGGATCGGCGACGCCAACGTGTATCTCAAGCACGGCGTCTACACCTACGAGATCAGGTATCGAACGGCGCGCCAGCTCGGCTTTTTCGACGACCACGACGAGCTGTACTGGAACGTGAACGGCAACGGCTGGGTGTTCCCGATGGACGCCGTTTCGGCCGAGGTCCGGCTGCCGCGCGCGGTGCCGGCCGGCGAGCTGACGGTCGAGGCCTACACCGGTCGGCAGGGTGCGAGTGGGCGCGATTTCGGCGCCGAAGCGTTCGCCGGCGGCGCGCGCTTCGAGACCCGTCGGCCGCTCGGGGCGTACGAGGGACTCTCGATCGTCGTCGCGTTCCCGAAGGGCGTCGTCCACGAGCCCGGCTGGCGCGAGCGCAGCCGCTGGTGGCTCGACGAGAACCACGGCGCCGTGGCCGGCCTCGCCGGATTCCTGCTGCTGCTCGCGTTCCTCTACTGGCGCTGGTCGCTGGTGGGGCGCGATCCGCGCGCCGGGCCGCGCTTTCCGCGCTACGAGCCGCCGCCCGGTCTCGGACCGGCCGGGGTGCGCTACATCGACCGCATGGGTTCGGATGCGCGCAGTTTTCCCGCGGCGCTGCTCGGGCTGGCGCAGCGTGGCTACATTCGCATCCAGCACAGCACGATCAGCGACAACTTCTCGCTCGCGCGCACCGACCAAACGGGCGACTGGCTGCCCGGGGAAGGACAGATCGACGGCGCCCTGTTCCAGGCCAAGCGCAAAGCGCTGGTGATCGGCGAGACGCATGACCCGATCGTCACCGCGGCGCGCGATGCGTTGAACGCGGGACTCGAGCGCGAACTGGGCAAGCGCTATTTTTCGCGCAACGGCGGATCGCTGTTTCTCGGCATTGCGCTCGGCATCGCGGTATTCGCGGCGATGAACGTGCTCGATGCGCCGGTGCTGTTCATCGTGGCGGTCGGTATTTCGATGGCGGTGTCGCTTTTCCTGTTCTCGCGCTGGCTGCCGGCCTACAGCGTGCAGGGGCGCAAGCTCCAGGACGCGATCGACGGCCTGCGGCAGTATCTGTCGGTCGCTGAAGCAGACGACCTGGCGCGCATGAAGGCGCCGCCGCAGACCGCGGAAGAGTTTGCCAGGCTCCTGCCCTACGCGTTCGCGCTCGAGGTCGAGAAGACCTGGGCCGACCGCTTTGCGCGCGTGCTCGGCAGTGCGGCGGTTGCGGCGGCGGTCGCCAGCTACTACCAGGGCGACATCGGGGGATCGAGTTTTGGATCCGCAGGCCGCCTGAGCAGTTCGCTCGCCGATCTCGGCTCGACAATCAGCTCGGCATCGACCCCGCCGGGCAGTTCCTCGGGAGGCGGCGGCGGAGGCGGCGGTGGCGGGGGCGGCAGCTCCGGCGGCGGCGGTGGCGGTGGAGGCGGCGGCGGATGGTAGCTGGACGGCCCGGGGACCTTCCCGCGGCCATTTCGATTTCCGAGGAAGAAATCGAGATTGCCGCGATCCGCGCAGGCGGTCCCGGCGGGCAGAACGTCAACAAGGTCTCGAACGCGGTGCACCTGCGCTTCGACGTGCGCGCTTCGTCGCTGCCGGAAGCGATCAAGCAGCGCCTGCTCGCGCTGGGCGATGCGCGGCTGACGCGCACCGGCGTCGTCGTCATCAAGGCGCAGCGCCACCGCAGCCTCGAGCTGAACCGCGCCGAGGCGATCGCGCGGCTCGAAGCGCTGGTCGCCGCCGCGGCGCGCGTGCCGAAGCCGCGCCGACCCACGCGCCCGCCGCGCGGCGCGAAACGGCGCCGGCTGGAAGCCAAGACCCGGCGCAGCCAGATCAAGGCGGGGCGCGCGAAAGTTGCAATCTAGGAGACGACCATGCCACGCCTGCTGCTAGACGAATCCCGCATCCATCCCGACATCCGCGAAAAGATCGCGACGTTGAACGCCGATCTCGTGCACGAGGTCGAGGCGGCGATCGCCGCCAACGAGATCGTCGTCATCGGCATGGCGCAGAACCCGAACGTGCACCGCGCGAAGCGCACGCTCGAGTCGGCCAGGCTGCCGTTCAAATATCTCGAGTACGGCAGCTACCTCAACAAGTGGCGACGGCGCAATGCGCTCAAGATGTGGAGCGGCTGGCCGACCTTCCCGATGGTGTTCGTCAAGGGCGTGCTGATCGGCGGCGCGGACGACCTGAACCGCCTGCTGCACAGCGGCGCGCTCGGCGGCAAGCACTAGCCATGCTGCGCTAGCGATCCTCGATCGGCACGGTGACGACGACGAAGACCAGGTCGACCAGGCCCGTGTTGTAGATCGCGTGCTTCACGCCGGGCGGGATGAAGATCACGTCGTGCCGGCGCACGACCTGACGCTTGCCGGCGATTCTCATCAGGCCCTCGCCCTCGAGCACATGGTAGACCTGCTCCTGCACCTTGTGCGCATGCGGCTCGACGTAGGCGCGCGGCTGGTAGCAGGAGATGCGGTAGTCGATCTGCCGCGATCCGGTGGTTTCCGGGCGCACGAGAAATTTCGAGTACGCGCCGCCGAAATGCCCGGCCAGGTCCTCCCAGTCGACTTCGGCGATGTTGTGGATGACGGGTCTGCGTGCTTTCGCCTTGTGGGCCTTGCCCGGTTTGCCTGTCTTGGCCATCGGTCGTCCTCCCAACAGTGGTCCTTGAATCCCTTCAGTCCTCGACGAGATGCTTGGCGCCGAACACCGGCTCCTTGTGCGGAATCGGCGGCAGCGCCCAGGTCCCGGTCGCCGGCGGGCGGATGTTCGCGTCGACGTGCACGTCGATCAGGCAGGGCTTGCCCAGCTTGACGGCGTGCTCGAGCGCGCCCTTGAAGTCTTCCGACTTCCTCACCGTGTGGCCTTCGACGCCCGCGGCGCGCGCCCAGGCGGCGAAGTCCGGGTTGTAGGGCTTGCCTTCCGGCCCTTCGTAGAACGCGGTGCCGTACTCGCGGCCGTCGAACAGGCCGTACTGGATGTCGCGGATCGCGGCCCAGGAAAAGTTGTTCCACACCACCCACACCGCAGGAATGTTGTACTCGACCGCGGTGCACAGCACGTGCGGCACCATGGTGAAGCCGCCGTCGCCGCAGATCGCGATGCAGGCCCGATCGGGCGCAGCGAGCTTCGCGCCGAGAATGCTCGACGGGCCGAAGCCCATCCCCGAATAGCCCCAGGTATTGAGCATGGTCTGCGGGCGGCGCGCATTCCAGAACTGCATGTACCAGTTGTGGTGCACGCCCGAGTCGAGCGAAATGATCGCGTCGTCGGGCAGTACCGCGCGGCAGTCGGCGACCACGCGCTCGGGGCGCAGCGGCGAGGCGTGGATCTCGAAGTTGGGACGCACGTAGGCCTCCCATTCCTTCGTCCAGCCATCGATCTGCGCGCGCCAGGCGGCGAGCCGCGGGCTGCCGTCGAGCCGGCGGCGCGCGAGCCCGGCGAGCAGCTGCTGCAGGAAGGCGCGCGCGTCCGCCAGGATGCCGAGCTCGGGCGGGTAGTTGCGACCGAGCTCGGCGTGGTCGACGTCGACGTGGATCAGTTTGGTGTGCGGGAAGTTCCACGAATAGCCCGGCAGCCAGGACGAGGACGAGCGGTCGTCGAACCGGGCACCGATCGCGAGCACCAGGTCCGCGTGGCGTCCGGCCTGGTTCGCCGGGTAGGCGCCGTTGCGCCCGATGAAGCCGAGCGACAGCGGGTCGTCCATGTCGAGGCAGCCCATGCCGTTCGGCGAGCTGATCACCGGGATGTTGAGCCGGTGCGCGAGCTCGGTCAGCTCGAGCGAGGCCTCCGACAGCGTCACCCCGTGGCCGATGAACATCACCGGCTGCTTGGCGGCGAGCAGCCGGTCGAGCGCCTGCTCGACGTCGTCGGGCGATGCGCCGCTGCGTCTTGCGAGATAGCCGTCCCAGGGCGCTTCCAGCGGCGCGTCGGTCTCCTCGCGGAACAGGTTGAACGGCACGTCGAGATTCACCGGCCCCGGCCGGCCGCTGGTCATGGTGGTCGCCGCCTGGCGCATCGCGAGCGGCAGCATCTCGACGCGCGTCGGCTGAAAGCTGCGCTTGACCACCGGGCGCACCACGTTCGGATAGTCGGCCTGGTAGTGGCGGTTCAGCTCCTGGAACGGCCCGCGATTGAACTGCGAGGTCGGCACGTTGGCGGTGATCGCGAGCAGTGCCGAGGAATCCGTTTGCGCCACGGCGAGCGCCATGATCAGGTTGGCCGAGCCCGGTCCGGTCGAAGTGAGCGTCGCCGCGGGGCGGTGGGCGACGCGGAAATAGCCGTCGGCCATGTGCCCGGCGACCTGCTCGTGGCGCGGCGAGACGTACTTTACCTTGTCGGCGACTTCGTACAGCGAATCGAGCAAGCCGACGTTGCCGTGCCCGCAGATGCCGAACACGTAGGGAATCTTTTCCTGCACCAGGAACTCGGCGATCAGATCAGCGCCCTTTTTCGTTGCCATGTGCTCTCCGAGGTTCAGGAATTCGCGCCATGCGATGCTGCGCCTGCGCCGGCGATCTTGCCGAACACGGCGCCGTTGGTGAGTCCGGTGCCGCCGGGGTAGTTGAAATAGAAGATGCCGCCGACCAGTTCGCCCGCGGCGTACAGGCCCGGGATCGGCTCGCCGTCGGTCGAGATCACGCGCGCTTCGGTGTCGATGCGTAGTCCGCCGAAGGTGAAGGTGATGCCGCAGGTCACTGCGTAGGCTTCGAACGGCGGCGTATCGAGTGTGTTGGCCCAGTTCGACTTCGGGATCGCCAGGCCCTTGGTGCCGCGCCCGTCCTTGACGTTCGGATTGAACGTGATCTCGGTCTGCACGGCGGCGTTGTAGGCCTTGAGCTCGGCGAGCGCGGCTTCGGCATCGACGTCGTCGAGCTTGGCGACGAGCGCTTCGAGCGTGTCGGCAGTGACCTTGGTGACCTGGCGGATCTTGTACTCGTCCCTGAGCTGCGCCTTGACCTTGGCGTCGAAGATCTGCCAGGCGAACTGCCCGGGCTGGTTGAGGATCACGCGGCCGTACTTGGCGTAGGTGTAGTTGCGAAAGTCCGCGCCCTCGTCGACGAAGCGCCGCCCCTGGGCGTTCAGGTACACCCCCCAGGGGTAGGAGTGCTTCTGGAACTGGTCGCCCACCGCCAGATCGCCGAACTCGGGCGCGTTCCTCTCCCAGGCGACGGCGTGGCAGCCGGACCAGTTGCCGACGGGTGCTGCGCCGATGTCGAGCGCCATCTTCAGCACATCGCCCGTGTTGAAGCGCGTGCCGCGCACCTTGGCGAGCTCCCAGCCCGGGCCGAGGTAGCGCGCGCGCCACTCGGGGTTGGCCTGAAAGCCCCCGCCGGCGAGCACCACGCTCTTGCCGTGAACCTCGACGGTCTTGCCTGCGCGGCGCAGCCGCACGCCCTTGACGCCGTCGTCGTCGGCGATCAGCGCGGTGGCGCGCGCCTGGTACCAGACCTCGATGCCATTCTTCTTCGCCGCCTGGGTGAGCGAATCGACCAGACCGGGACCGCCGCCGACCGCCTCCACCGTCAGCCCGCCCCAGAACTTGAAGCGCCCGCCGATGTTGAACGCCTGCCGGCCCCAGGCCGCGGTGAAGCGCACGCCCTTCGATCGCATCCAGGCGACCGTGTCGAGGCTTTGCTTGACCAGGATCTCGGTCAGGTCCGGATCGCAGCGGTACTCGGTGACCCGCGCCATGTCGTCGAGAAACTGGTCCGCGCTGTACGTGCCGAAATCGCTGCGCGCGATTTCGTCTTCGCTCAAGTCGGGCATCACGCGCTTGAGATCCTCGACACCGTCGTAGGCGACGCGCAGCAACCCCGCGGTGAAGCGCGAATTGCCGCCCGCCTCGTCCTCGGGTGCGCGCTCGAGGACCAGCACCTGCTCGCAGCGCTCGCGCGCCGCGAGCGCGGCACAAAACGCGGCGTTGCCGCCGCCGACGACGATCACATCCCAGGTTGTTGCGGTCATGCTCGGATTCTCTTTCTCGAAATCAGAACTGCGCGGCGTACTGCGCCGGGTCGATCTTCGCGCCGACCACCAGCGGCCGGTCGCTCGCCCGTTTCGCGCCGAGCACGCGCTCGAGCGCGGCGACGGAATCGACCATTACGCCGTCGCAGCCCATCGACTGCGCGAGCTTCTCGAGGTCGGTCGGCTCGATCAGCGTGCCCCAGCTCGGGTAGTTGCGCCGCGATTGCTTCAGCTCGATGCGGTTCAGGCTGTTGTCGCAGAACACGACGATCAGCGGATCGATCGTCAGGCCGGCGGCGAGCGCGAGCTCGCCCTGCACCATCGCCAGGCCGCCGTCGCCGGTGAAGCAGACCACCGGGCGCTCGGGATGGACCAGCTTCGCCGCGATCGCGGCGGGCAGCGAAAAGCCCATCGACGACAGGCCGTTGGTCATCAGCACGCTGCGCGGCGCGTGCGCAGTCCAGCCCTGGCCGACAAGCAGCTTGTGCGAGCCGACGTCGGCGGTGGCGATCGTCTCCTGCGGCAGCGCCGCGCGCACCGCGTCGACCACGTCGGTCGGATTGAGCCGGCCCTTGGTTCGTCCCTCGAGGTAGGCCGCGCGCAGCCGCGCGCGCTGCGCGGCGACTTCGTCCTCAGTCCAGCGCGGTGCGCTCTTGGAACTGGCGGCGAGCGCTTCGAGGATCGCGCCGATCGGCCCGACCAGCTCGAGCTCGGCCGGGTAGACCTGATCGGTGTTCGGCAGCGAATCGACATGGATCGTCGGTACTTTGAGACGCCAGGGATTGATCAACTCGACCGCGTCGAAGCCGGCGGCGACCAGCAGGTCGCAGCCGGAAAGGAAATCCCAGACCAGGTCCTTGCAGGCCATGTCGAGCGTGCCGGCGTAATACGGATGCGTCTCATCGATCACGCCTTTCGCCATCGGCGCGACCACCACCGGGCAGCCGAGCGACTCGGCGAGCCGGGCGAGCGCCTCCGACGCGTTGGCGCGCACCGCGCCGATGCCGGCGAGGATCGCCGGGCGGCGCGCGGCGGACAGGCGCTTGGCAGCATCCGCTGCCGCAGCATCGGTCGCGAAGGCGAGCGGGAATTCGCGCGCCGCGAGCGGCGGCAGGACGAACCGGTCGTCGATCGCTTCCGCGCCGACCACGTCCGCCGCCGTGGTGATGTGCACCGGGCCAGGGCGCTCGGCCATCGCGCTGCGCACCGCCTTGCGCAGGATGGTCGCCGCGGTGTGCGGCTGGATCGCGGTCGCCCATTTGCACACCGGGGCGAACAGGCGCCCGTGGTCGAGCACCTGGTGGGTGAAATACGGCTCGCGCTGCGTCTCGATCTGGCCCGAGAACGCGAGCATCGGCACGCGGTCGAGCCAGGCATTGGCCACCGCGTTCACCAGGTTCGACGACCCCGGGCCGAGCGTGGAAAGGCAAACGCCCGGCAGCCCGGTGAGCATGCCGGCAGCCTCGGCCATCAATCCCGCGGTGCCTTCGCGCCGCGCGAGCACGAACGGCAGCGCCGCGCGGCGCGCGGCCTCGAGCACCTCGACCGACGGATCGCCCGGGTAGCCGAAGACGTGGCGTACGCCGAGCGCGCGCAGCGATTGGACGATCAGTTCAGAGACGTTCACTCGGCTACTTGCGCTGCGCGAGCTGCGCGACGAACGCCGCCACCGAGGCGTCGTGCTCGGGCGTGTGGTGCGCGAGCGCCTGCATCGCGGCCGAGAGCTCGAGCGTCTCGTCGAGGCGCCCGGTCTGCGCCTGGCGCAGCAGGCGCTTGGTCATGCGCAGCGCGGGGCCCGAGTTCGCCGCGATGCGCGCGGCGAGCGAACGCGCGACGTCCATCAGCGCTTCGTGCGCGACGACCTGCGCGACCAGGCCGATGCCGAGCGCGGTTCGCGCGTCGATCGTGTCGCCGGTGAAGGTCATTTCGGCTGCACGCTGGTAGCCGATCACGCGCTGCACCAGCCAGGCGCCGCCATCGCCGGGGATGATGCCGAGCTTGACGAAGCTCTCGGCGAAGCGCGCTTTTTCCGAGGCGATGCGGATGTCGCACATGCAGGCGAGGTCGCAGCCGGCGCCGATCGCCGGGCCGTTGACCGCGGCGATGGTCGGCACGTCGAGGTCGTAGAGCGCGAGCGGAATGCGCTGAATGCCGTTCTGGTAGCCGCGCATGATCGCGTAGGGGTTGCCCGCGGAGATCCCCTTCTTGTCGCGCATGTCCTTGACGTTGCCGCCGGCGGAGAACGCCGTGCCGGCGCCGGTGAGGATCACGACCTTCACCGTGGGATCCGTGCGCACCCGCTCGCAGCAGGCGACGATCTCGTCCCAGTTCGCCTGCGTCGACAGGGCGTTGCGCTCCTCGGGACGGTTTAGGGTGAGCGTGACGACGTCGCCGTCTCGCTCGAACAGCACGAAATCGCTCATGCGGAGATCTCCGGTTTCATTTGCGCCGTCACGGCGCGCCATACGCCGCCCGCGCCGATCGCTCGATCGCCGAGGCGCTCGGCCGCGCGCAGCTCGCCGCCGCGCAGCAGGACCAACGCATCGCGCCAGCGCAGCAAATCGAGGCTGTGCCGGTGCAGCGCGTACTCGCGCGTGAAGCCGATCGCGCCGTGCACCTGGTGGCAGACGTCGTAGACGACGTCCACCGCGCGGTTGGCGACCACCGCCGCGCCATCGAGCAGCGCCGGCAGGCGCGCCGCGGCGATGCCCTCGCGCGCCGCGCAGGCGAGGGCCAGGTCGGTGATCGCGGTGCAGGCGGCGATCTCCTCGGCGGCGAGCGCCAGGCTGTGCTGAATGGCCTGGAATTTCGCCAGCGGCTGGCCGAACTGCTTGCGGTCCTGGACGTACTGCACCGAGAGCTCGAGCGCCGCGGCCATCGCGCCGCTGATCTGCAGGCAGCGCCCGAGCGCGAGCGCCGCTGCGGCGGCGGCGTCGACCGCAGCGCCCGCCGTCGCGGCGCAGGCGTAGCGGCCCGGATCGTAGGCGATGCTGCCCGCGCGGTCCCCGGTGGCGAGGAGCAGCGCCATGTCGATCGGCGCCGCCGCCTGCGCCTGCGCGCGGATGATCGCCGCGGCATCGAGCCAGGCCTCGCGCCCATCGGGCGCAGGCAGCGCGTCGGCGAAGCCCAGCGCGACGACCGCCTCGAGCAGCGCGGCGCGCTTTGCGCTCGACGGCTCGCCGGCCAGCCACTTGGCGGCGAGATCGTCGAAGGCGCGCGTTGCGGCGTCGACCACCATCGGATCGATCGCCAGCGCGGGCTGCAGCGCGTCGTTCGCCGGCGCGCCCATCAGCGGATCCCCAGCCCGCGCGCGACGATGCCGCGCAGGATCTCGCGCGTGCCGCCGCGCAGCGTCCACGACGGCGAGTAAATGGTCGTCTCGGCAAGGGCGCCGAGGTACTCGGCGCCGGGCGCGGCGAGCTCCGGCATCAGGCCGCGAAAGATCGCGATCTGCTCGCGCTCGAAGGCATTGCCGAGGTCCTTGATCAGCGAGGCCTCGAGGTTCGGCATTTCGCCCTTCTGCAGCAGCGCTGCGACCGCGATCGACATCGCACGCAGCGCGACCAGCTTCGCGCTCATCCGTCCCAGCGCCTCGCGCAGGCGCGGCGCGGGCGTACCGCCGCCGGCCTGCAGCGCGGCCTCGACCAGGCGGATGCAGCTGAGATAGCGCTCCGGGCCGCTGCGCTCGAAGGCGAGCTCGCTGGTCACCTGGTGCCAGCCGTTGCCGATCTCGCCGACCAGCCGGTCCTCGGGCACGAACGTATTCTGGAAGATCACTTCGTTGAATTCCTGCTGCCCGGCCATGTTGACGATCGGGCGCACTTTCACGTCGCCGGCCTTGAGATCGACGATGAACTGCGACAGGCCGGCGTGACGCGTGGCGCCGGCCTCGCCGGTGCGCGCAAGCACGATGGCGTAGTCGTTGCGATGGGCAAAGGTGGTCCAGACCTTCTGGCCGTTGATGTTCCAGCCGCCTTTGGCGGGCGTCGCGCGGGTGCGCACCGAGGCGAGATCGGAGCCCGAGTCCGGCTCGCTCATGCCGATCGAGAAGAAGATCTCGCCGCGCACGATCCGCGGCAGGAACGTCTCGCGCTGCGCCTCGGTGCCGAAGCGCAGCAGCAGCGGGCCGCTCTGCCGGTCGCCGATCCAGTGCGCGGCGACCGGCGCGCTGGCCGCGAGCAGCTCCTCGGTGACCACCAGCCGCTCGAGCATCGAGCGCTCATGGCCGCCGTATTTGCGCGGCCAGGTCATGCCGAGCCAGCCGCGCTCGCCCAGGCGCCGCGAAAATGCCGGGTCGTAGTTCGAGGCGAAGTCGCCGCCGCGCTGCCAGCGCCCGGCGGCGAGCTCCTCGGCGACGAAGGCGCGGACTTCGGCGCGCAGCGCTTCGGTTTCCGGCGGCAGGTCGAAGATCGGAAAGTGAAACCGCATGGCCTGCAGTCTGCCTCAAATGCCGCGCAGCGGGCACGGTCGGTTCGCGCCCCGGCATAATGGCGCGGGCTCCAAGGCGGTGGACAGATGGCGGAAGGCGCGCTGGTGCTGGGCTATGCGGTGCGGCTGCGGGTCGTGGCCAAGTACGTCGGTCAGCTCGCCGTGATCCTCGCGGGCCTCATGGCGCTGCCGCTTGCGCTGGCGCTGTTCGACGCGCAGACCGCGTTCGCCCTGCGCTTCGGCGCGGCCTGCCTGGTGCTCCTCGCGCTCGGCGTGCCGCTCGCGCGCCTCGCGGCGCCTGCGCAGATCCAGGCGAACGAGGCCCTCGTGATCACCGCGGCGGGCTATCTGCTCGCGTCCGTTGCGCTCGCCATTCCGCTCGCGGCCGGCGGACTTTCGGCGCTCGATGCCTTGTTCGAGGCGGTCTCGGGGGTCACCACCACGGGCCTCACCACGGTCGCAGCGATCGAACAGCAGCCGCGCGTTTTCCTCTTCGCCCGCGCCTGGTCGCAGTGGTACGGCGGACTCGGCATCGTCGTGCTCTCGGTCGCGCTGCTGCTCGGCAATTCGGTCGCGGCGCGCCGGCTCGTGGACCCGGAGGGCGTGGGCGAAAATCTCGTGGCCACCATGCGCGTGCACGCGCGGCGCGTGCTGACGATCTACGTTGCGCTGACGCTCGCGGGCATCGGCGTGTTGCTGTCGACCGGGGTGGGTGCATTCGAGGCCGTGGCACACGCCCTGTCGTCGGTCTCCACCGGCGGCTTTTCGACGCACGGCGAGAGCATCGCCGCGCTGCCGGGCGCGGCGGCGCGCACTGCGGCGCTGTTGATCGCCTTGCTCTGCGCGGTATCGCTGCCGCTGTATCACCGCGCCTGGCTGGGCGACTGGCGGGGCCTCGCCGACGACCCGGAGCTGCGCGCGCTGCTCGCCGCGATCGCGCTGGTGACGCTCGCCCTGTGGTGGTCCCTGCCGCAGACGGCCGGCCCGGTCGAGGGTGATCGCGCGGCGCAGGCCGCCTGGCTCGCGCTTTCGGCGCAGACCACCACCGGCTACGCGACGCTGCCGGTGGCCGATGTCGGACCGGCGGCGAAGCTGGTGATGATATTCAGCATGTCGATCGGCGGCTCGATCGGCTCGACCGCGGGCGGCGTCAAGCTGCTGCGCCTGCTGCTGCTGCTGCGCCTGCTGCAGCTGCTGATCCGGCGCAGCGCGATGCCGCCGCATGCGGTCGCCGACGTGCGCTTCGGTGGTCGTGGCGTGAGCGCGGAGGAGCTCGCGCGCGCGCTGCTGGTGATATTGCTGTTCTTCGCGGCGGCCGGCCTGTCCTGGCTGCCGTTTCTCGCATTGGGCCACGCGCCGCTCGACGCGCTGTTCGAGGTGGTGTCGGCGCTGGGTACGGTCGGCCTGTCGACCGGCGTCACCAGCGCGGCGCTCGATCCCGCGCTCAAGGGCGTGCTCATCGCCGACATGCTGCTCGGGCGGATGGAATTCGTCGCGCTGCTGGTTCTGCTCTATCCTCGGACCTGGATCGGCAAACGGGCAACGACCTGATGCGGGCCGTGTTCATCGGCGCAAGCGCGCTTTCCGTCATGACTGCACGGTTTCTGCTCGCCCGCGGGCACGACGTGGTCGTCATCGAGAAGGACAAGGAGGCGATCGACGCGCTCTCGGCCGGGCTCGACTGCGGCTTTCTCCACGCCGACGGGGCCAAGCCGGCGGTGCTGCGCGAGGCCGATCCCGAGCACACCGATGTCCTGTTCTGCCTCACCGGCAGCGACCAGGCGAACATCCTCTCGAGTCTGGTGGGCCGCTCGCTCGGCTTCGCTCGCGTCGTGACCAAGATCAACGACCCGGAGTTCGAGCATATCTGCATCGAGCTCGGGCTCGAGGACACGATCATTCCGGCGCGCACCGTCGGGCGTCACCTCACGGAGATGTTCGAGGGCACGAACCCGCTCGAGATCTCGGCGATGATCAAGGCCGAGGCGCGGGTGTTCTCGTTCGTCGCACGCGACGAAGACGCCCGGCCGATCGGCGCGCTCGAGCTCCCCGAGGAGACGCGCGTCATCTGCATCTACCGCGACGACAAGTTTCTCCTGCCGAAGGGCGACGACCGCCTGAAGGCCGGCGACGAAGTCGTGCTGATCACGCACAGCCGTCATCTGCCGGCGCTCGCCGAGCGCTGGTCGACGCCGAAGGCGGGCGGCAACGCGGCCAAGTAGCGCCCGGCCGGCCTCAGAGCTCGGCCCACATGCGCATCAGGTTCGCGACGCAGAGCGAGATCTGGTCGAACTCGGGCGACTTGCCTTCGCGCTCGAAAAGCGCACGACGCGCGCTGTCGAGGGTGAACAGCAGCTCGCGCTGCGCCGGGTCGCGCACCAGGCTCTGCACCCAGCCGACCGCGACCAGGCGATCGCCGGCGCGCACCTGCTCGACCCGGTGCAGGCTCGAGGCGGGATACAGCACGAGCGAGCCGGCCTCGGGCTTGAAGGCCTGCTCGCCGGCGCTCGATTCGATCACCAGCTCGCCGCCTTGGTATTCGCCGGGCGTGCCGAGGAACAGGGTGAACGACAGGTCCGAGCGCAGCGCCGGTTCGCGCCCCATCACGGCGTCGTCGACGTGGCTGCCGTAGCCGCCCATGCCGGCGGCAGTGCGGCTGAACAGCAGCGGGGAGAGCGCGCGCGGCCGGGCGGCGAGCGCGAACAGCGCGTTGGCGTGCAGCAGGGACGCGATGCGCTGTTGCAGCGCGCGAACGCCAAGGGCTTGCGGATCGGCCTGCAGGTTGTCCTTGACGAGCGCCGCATGCCAGCCTGCGGTTTCGCGCCCGTGAATGAATGAAGCCGAAGCAAGCACTGACTTCGACTCCTGAAGATCAGACTCGGAGAGGACATTGGCGATCACGACAATCATTGTATTAACCGATTGGTTTGAATGGTTAAACTTAAGTTGTACGGATATTATTGCGAATAATTATCATTCGCAATAATATCCGTTCCTCACGGCGATCGACTTCCACTCAGCAGAGGATTTCACAGCTCATGTTTCGACGGCGCATCTGGCTCGGCATCGGCGCAAGCGTACTCACAAGCGCGAGCAGCATCGCGATTTCAGGCGCCCTGTCTCACGGCGCGGGCGCCGGGCTGCACGCGGCGGGACAGCCGGTGCATGCGCACCTCCTGCTCGCCGCGGCCGGCGGCGAAGGGGGCGAAGGGGGCGAAGGCGGCGAAGGGGGCGCCACTGACCTCGGCACGGACGAGTTCTATGCGTTTTCCCTGCTGATCATGCGCGGCCACCTGCGCATCGGGCACGAGCTCGCCGAGCAGGGCCACTGGGAGGCGGCCTACCCGCACTTCCTGCATCCGATCCCGGAGGGCTACGACCCGATCGAGAAGGATCTCGCGCGGCGCGGCGTGCCGCCGTTCGAAGACGACCTGAGGGCGCTCGCGCACGCCGTGCTCAAGCGCAACGCGAAGGCGATGGAGACGGATTACCGGGCGGTGCTTGCCAAGATCGACGCCGCGGCGGCGCGCGTCGATGCGGGCAAGCGCGCCTCGCCAGCCTATGTCGCGACGGTCGCGACGCGGCTGATGCGCAAGGCGGCCGCCGAGTACGCCGAATCGATCGAGCACGGGCGCGTGACCGAAGCGCACGAGTACCAGGACGCGCGCGGCTTCCTGCTGGAAACCGGCGACTATCTGAAGGCACACGCCCCCGCCCTGCGCGCGGCCGACGCGGAGGGCTTGCGCACGCTCGAGGCGTCGCTCGCCGAGGCGCTGCGCGCGATGCCGACCGGCGTCCCGCCCAAGGCGCCGCTGGTCGAACCGGGCATCGTGAGCGCCGCGGTGTCGCGCGCCGAGCTCGTTGCGAGCGGCATGCACTGAGGCGTTCGGCGCTAGCCGGGTTCCAGCGGGCCGATCTCGGCTTCGAGCGGCAGCGGCGCGGGCAGCGCGTCCACGCCGCGCCGTTGCGGCGCGCCCATCATCTCGGCGACCTCCTCGAGCGCGCCGATGAGATCGGCCTGGCGCGCGGCATCGCGCTGCGCAAAGCGCGATACGAAGCGCTCGTGCAGGAACGGCGGTGCCGCGTCGAGCATCTGCGCGCCGCGATCGGTGAGCCGCGAGTGCACGATACGGCGGTCCTCGGCGCTGCGGTAACGCACCACCAGGCCGCCCTCTTCGAGCTTGTCGAGGATCGTGGTCACCGTCGCGGGGCTCAGGCTCGCCGCCGCAGACAGCCGGCCGGTGGTCACTTCGCCGAGCGTGCGGATTGCGCGCAGCACCACGAGCTGCGGCAGCGTGATGCCAAGCGCGCGCCCGAGCTCCTTCGAATGGCTGTCGACGGCGTGTACGATGCGCCGTATCGCCGCCAGCACGCGTCCTTCAGATTCGTTCATGGAATCAATTTGACATCAAATTGTTTGTGATGTAAAGTTTCGTACTCGAAATATAATAGTAAGCAATTGAATTAATGTGTGGAATTTCTGGAGAAGTCACGTTCGACGGTAGCCAGGTGTCCGCCGCGGCGCTTTCTGCCATGAACGCCGCGATGGAAAAGCGCGGTCCGGACGCCGCCGGCATCGTGGCGCGCGGCCGGGTGGGCTTCGGCCACCGCCGGCTCAAGATCATCGATCTCAGCGCGCGTGCCGAGCAGCCGATGAACGATCCGGCGCTCGGCCTGACCCTGGTGTTCAACGGCTGCGTCTACAACTATCGCACGCTGCGCGCCGAGCTCGAAGCGCTCGGTTACCGCTTTTTTTCCGACGGCGACACCGAAGTCGTGCTCAAGGCCTGGCACGCCTGGGGCGCAGGCTGCTGCGAGCGATTGCAGGGCATGTTCGCGTTCGCGGTCCATGAACGCGACAGCGGTCGCGTCGTCCTGGTGCGCGACCGGCTCGGCATCAAGCCGCTGTACACCGCGGCCTCGCCGGGTCGCCTGCGCTTCGCCTCGAGCCTGCCGGCATTGCTCGCCGCCGGCGGCGTCGATACGGCGATCGATCCGGTCGCACTGAACTACTACCTGTCGTTTCACGCGGTCGTGCCGCCGCCGCGCACCATCCTGAAGGGCGTGCAGAAGCTGCCGCCCGCGACCCTGCGGGTGATCGAGCCCGACGGGCGCACGCAGGACCGCGTGTACTGGTCGCTTTCTTACGCGCGCAGCGCCGAGGACCGGCTGACCGAGACCCCGGTCTGGCGCGAGCGGCTCGCGGCCGCGCTGCGCCTCGCGGTCGAGCGGCGCATGGTCGCCGACGTCCCGGTCGGCGTGCTGCTCTCGGGTGGCGTCGATTCGAGCCTGATCGTCGGCCTGCTCACCGAGGCCGGCCAGGTCGGGCTGAGAACCTTCTCGATCGGCTTCGAGGAAGCGCACGGCGAATCCGGCGACGAATTCCGCTACTCCGACATCGTCGCCGAGCGCTTCGAGACCGAGCACCACAAGATCTTCATCGAGTCCGCGCGGCTGATCGACGCGCTGCCCGGAACGATCGCCGCGATGTCCGAGCCGATGGTGTCCTACGACAATGTCGGCTTCTACCTCCTATCGCAGGAGGTGGCGCGCCACGTCAAGGTGGTGCAAAGCGGGCAGGGCGCCGACGAGGTGTTCGGCGGCTATCACTGGTACCCGAAGCTGGTCGGCTCGGGCGATCCCGCCGCGGACTATGCGCGCGCCTTCATGGATCGCGACCATGCGCGCTACCGGCAGCAGGTGTCCGCCGACTACGTCGGCGACGACCATGCGCGCGCGCTCGTCGAGGCGCACATGGCCGGCGACGGCGGCATCGACCCGGTCGATCGCGCGCTGCACCTCGACACCACGGTGATGCTGGTCGACGACCCGGTCAAGCGGGTCGACAACATGACGATGGCCGCGGGGCTGGAGGCGCGCGTGCCGTTTCTCGATCACGAGCTGGTCGAGCTCGCGGCGCGCATTCCGCCCGATCAGAAGCTGCGCGACGGCGGCAAGGGCATCCTGAAGGACGTTGCGCGCCAGGTCGTGCCGAGCCAGGTCATCGACCGGCCCAAGGGCTACTTTCCGGTGCCGGCGCTCAAGTACCTCGAAGGGCCGTTCCTCGAGATGGCGCGCGAGGCGCTGGGCGCGCGCGCCGCGCGCGAGCGCGGCATTTTCCGGCCTGCGTATCTCGATGCGCTGTTCGCCGATCCAAAGGGGCACATCACCCCGCTGCGCGGCTCGGAGCTGTGGCAGGCGGCGCTCCTCGAGCTCTGGCTGCAAGCGCAAGGCGTCTGACATGTCGGCGACGGAACGCAGCACACGAGCGACCCGCAGCCGCAGGCAGCGCGAGCGCGGGGCCTACGCGCACCGCATCCAGCGTCTGCGCGGGCGCAGCCCCGAGCAGACCGCGCGTCACAACGTCACCCTGGACTGCGGCTGGGGCAGGCTGCTGTTCGGCCAGACCTTCATCGATCCGGCCGCGCTGGCGGGCGCGCTGCTCGAGGAAGACCTCGAGCGGCGCGACATCGCCTGCTATGTGCGCGACCCGCACGTCGTGCTGGCGTCCGCGCCGCAGCATTTGTTCCTCGATCCGTCGCACAGCTTCCGTCTCGATCTGACCACCTACCGGGCTTCCAACCGCGGGCCGCGCGGCTTCGTGGTGCGGCTGCTGGTGAGCGAGGCCGACGGCGATGCCGTGAACCGCATCTACCTCGCGCGCTCGATGGTGCCGGTGCCGCCGGGGTTCATGTTCGGCAAGCGCGACAGCCGCACCATCGTCTATCTGGTGGCCGAGGACGCGCTCAGCGGCGCGGTCATCGGAACCGTGACCGGCGTCGATCATCAGCGCGCCTTCGGCGACGCGGCCTGCGGCGCTTCGCTATGGTGTCTCGCGGTCGATCCGCAGGCGGTCCATCCGCGGGTCGGCGAAACCCTGGTGCGGCGGCTGGCGGAATACTTCCAGGCGCGCGGCGCGCTGCACCTGGATCTCTCGGTGATGCACGACAACCGCGAGGCGATCGAGCTCTACGAGAAGCTCGGCTTCGTGCGCATTCCCGAGTTCACGGTCAAGCACAAGAACCCGATCAACGAGAAGCTCTTCGTCGGCCGGCCGCCCGACCAGGTGCTCAATCCCTATGCGCGATTGCTGACCGAAGAGGCGCGCCGCCGCGGCATCGGCGTCGAGGTGATCGATGCCGAGGGCGGCTTCTTCCGCCTGACCTCGGGCGGGCGCTCCGTGCTGTGCCGGGAAAGCCTGTCCGAGCTCACCAGCGGGGTCGCGGTGAGCATCTGCGACGACAAGGCGGTGACGCGGCGCGTGGTCGAGCGTGCCGGCGTGCGCGTTCCGGACCAGATCGAGTACGACAGCCGCGCGCAGCTCGGCGCATTTCTCGAGTCGCACGGCGCGGTGGTGATCAAGCCGGCGCGCGGCGAGCAGGGCCGCGGCGTCGCCGTCGGCATCGAAGATCTGGACGAGGCGATGGCCGCGGTCGAGCGCGCGCGCGCGCACTGCGACCGCGTGCTCGTCGAGGCCTGCGTGCAGGGCGAGGACCTGCGCATGGTGGTCATCGACTTCAAGGTGGTCGCCGCCGCGCTGCGCCGCCCGGCGCGCATCGTCGGCGACGGCCAGAGCACGGTGCGCGCCCTGATCGAGCGGCAGAGCCGGCGGCGCGCGGCGGCGACCGGCGGCGAATCGAAGATTCCGCTCGATGCCGAGACCGAGCGCTGCCTGGCGAACGCCGGGCTGACGCTGGACGACGTGCCCGACAAGAGCGCCGAGATCCAGGTGCGCCGCACCGCCAATCTGCATACCGGCGGTACGATTCACGACGTGACCGACGAGGTGCACCCGGAGCTCGTCGCCTCGGCGGTGCGCGCGGCGCGCGCGATCAACATCCCGGTGACCGGCATCGATTTCATCGTGCGCTCGCCGCGCGCGGCGCACTATGCGTTCATCGAGGCGAACGAGCGACCCGGCCTCGCCAATCACGAGCCGCAGCCGACCGCCGAGCGCTTCATCGACCTGCTGTTCCCGTTGTCGATGCCGGCCGCGGCGCGCCAGGTCTCGGGTTGAACAGACGACGAACGAGGAACCGAGGAGCTCAGAACGCCGCCATGGCCCGATTGAACATCGACGTCGATTACCTCGCCGACATCCTGCGGCGCCTGCTCGAGACGCCCAGCCCGTCGGGCTACACCGATGCCGTTGCGCGGCTCGCCTGCGAGGAGCTCGTCAGTCTCGGCGTGGAGTACGAGATGACGCGCCGCGGCGCGATTCGCGCCCGGCTGCCCGGCCACGAGACGAAGCCGGCGCGCGCGCTGATCGCGCACCTCGATACGCTCGGCGCGCAGGTCAAGAGCCTGAAGCCCGACGGCCGGCTCGAGCTCGCCCCGATCGGGCACTGGTCCTCGCGCTTCGCCGAAGGCGCGCGCTGCACGCTGTTCACCGATGCCGGCGCCTACCGCGGCAGCATCCTGCCGCTGAAGGCCTCGGGTCACGTCTACAACGAGCAGATCGACACGCAGCCGACCGGCTGGGAGCACGTCGAGCTGCGCGTCGATGCGCTCGGGCGCGACGTGCGCGACCTGATGCGCCTCGGCATCGCCGTCGGCGACATCGTGGCGATCGATCCGCGCCCGGAGTTTCTCGACAACGGCTTCATCGTCAGCCGGCATCTCGACGACAAGGCGGGCTGCGCCGTGATGTTCGCCGCGCTGAAGGCGCTCAAGGCGGCCGGCCGTCGGCTGGCGGTGGACACGCTGTTCCTGTTCTCGATCTCGGAGGAGGTCGGGGTCGGCGCGTCTTCGGTGCTGACCCACGACGTCGCCTCGATGGTCACCATCGACAACGGCACCTCCGCGCCGGGACAGAACAGCAGCGAGTTCGGCGCCACCATCGCGATGGCCGACATGACCGGCCCGTTCGACTATCACCTCACGCGCAAGCTGATCCGTCTGTGCCGCGAGAACGACATCACCTACCAGCGCGACCTGTTCCGTTACTATCGCTCGGACTGCGCCTCGGCGATCGAGGCGGGCGACGACGTGCGCACCGCGTTGATCACCTTCGGCATCGATGCCTCGCACGGCTACGAGCGCATCCACATGCACGCCTTGCGCTCGCTCGCCGAGCTGGTGACGGCCTATTGCGAGAGCGAAATCGAGATTCCGCGCGACGCGGATACGACCGGAACGCTCAAGGGCTTCACCGAGCAGCCGCTGGAAGAGGCGCAGGAAACGCTGGTCACCACGGCCGGCCCGAGCCGCACGGCCGGCGCCGAGCCCACCGGACAGCGCTGAGCCGCCAGCGCCGCGCGACAGCGCCACGCGGCGGCGCGTTTTGGCGCACCATCTTTGCCTCGAGACTGATCAGGGAGGACGCGCGATGGCCGATACCCGCATCGAACGCGACAGCTTCGGGCCGATCGAGGTCCCGGCGGAGAGCCTGTGGGGCGCGCAGACCCAGCGCTCGCTCGAGCACTTCCGTATTTCCAGCGAGCGGATGGCGCCCGAGCTGATCCGGGCGCTCGCCCGGGTCAAGCGCGCCGCCGCGAGCGTGAACAAGGCGCTCGGCGGGCTCGAGCCGCAGATCGCCGACGCGATCGTCGCGGCCGCCGACGAGGTGCTCGCGGGCGTTCACGGCGACGCGTTTCCGCTCGTCGTCTGGCAGACCGGATCGGGCACGCAGACCAACATGAACATGAACGAGGTGCTGGCCAACCGGGCGAGCGAGCTGCTCGGCGGGCCGCGCGGCGAGGGCCGGCGGGTGCACCCCAACGACCACGTCAACCGCGGGCAGTCGTCGAACGACGTCTTTCCCACGGCCATGCACCTGGCGGCCTATTGCGCGTTCGCCGAGGACGTGCTGCCGGCGCTCGCCGCACTGACGGCGACGCTCGAGGCCAAGCGCGCCGCGTTCGCCGACATCGTCAAGATCGGGCGCACGCACCTGCAGGACGCGACGCCGCTCACGCTCGGCCAGGAGTTCTCCGGCTACGTCGCGCAGCTCGCGCAGGCCGCGACGCACATCGAGGCTGCGCTGCCGCGCCTCGCAGGGCTCGCGATCGGGGGCACCGCGGTGGGCACCGGGCTGAACGCGCCGCCCGAGTTCGGCGCGCGGGTGGCCGAAGCGCTCGCGCGCGCCACCGGCCATCCGTTCGTTTCGGCGCCCAACAAGTTCGAGACGCTCGCCGCGCACGATGCGCTGGTCAACGCGCACGGCACGCTGAAGACCGCGGCGACCGCGCTCGCCAAGATCGCGAACGACCTGCGCTGGCTGGCGAGCGGGCCGCGCTGCGGCATCGGCGAGATCAGGCTCCCGGAGAACGAGCCGGGCAGCTCGATCATGCCGGGCAAGGTGAATCCCACCCAGTGCGAGGCGCTGCTGATGATCGCGGCGCAGCTGTTCGGCAACGACGTCGTGGTGGGCGTCGCCGGCGCCTCGGGCAGCTTCGAGCTGAACGTCGCCAAGCCGGTGATCATCCACAACGTCCTGCAGAGCTGCCGGCTGATCGCCGACGGCGCGCGCGCGTTCGATCGCTACTGCGCCGCCGGCATCGAGCCGGATCGCGCGCGCATCGGCGAGCTCCTCGGGCGATCGCTCATGCTGGTCACCGCGCTCGCGCCGCACATCGGCTACGACAAGGCGGCCAAGATCGCGCGCAAGGCGCACGCGGACGGCACGACGCTGCGCGAAGCCGCGCTCGCGCTGGGCGAGGTCACGGCCGAGCAGCTCGACGCCTGGCTGCGGCCGGAGGCAATGGTCTGAGCCGTTCGCGCTCGGCCGGGCGATGAGCGACGACCAGCAGATTCTGTACCGCCTCGGCGCGGCGCTCGCCATCGGCCTGCTGATCGGCGTCGAGCGCGGCTGGCACGAACGCGAGGCCCGGGAAGGCGCGCGCATCGCGGGCGTGCGCACCTACGGCCTGATCGGCCTGCTCGGCGGCGGCGCGGCGCTGCTCGCCGAGGCCTTCGGTGCGCTCGCCTTCGGCCTCGCATTCGTCGGCCTCGCCGGGCTGCTCGCCGCGGTCTACGTCGAGAACCTGCGCCGCGGGCGCGCCGACGTCGGCATCACCAGCCTGGTCGCGGCGCTGCTCACCTTCGTGCTCGGCGCGCTCGCGGCGATGGGCGAGGTCGTGATCGCGGCGGCGAGCGCGGTCGTCGCCACGCTGCTCCTCGGCTACAAGCCGCAGCTGCACCGCTGGGTCAACGCGCTCGAGGGCGAGGAGCTGCGCGCCGGCATCAAGCTGCTGCTCATCTCCGTGGTGCTGCTGCCGATCCTGCCGAACCGCGGCTTCGGTCCCTGGGCGGCGCTCAACCCCTACGCGATCTGGTGGATGGTGGTGCTGATCGCGGGGCTGTCCTTCGTCGGCTACTTCGCGGTGAAGATCGGCGGCGCGGCGCGCGGCACGTTGTTCACCGGGCTGGCCGGCGGGCTCGCATCGTCGACCGCGGTGACATTGCATTTCTCGCGGCTGGCGGCGCGCGACCCGGGGCTGACGCCGGTGCTGGCGACCGGCATCCTGCTCGCCTGCGGCACGATGTTCCCGCGCATGCTGCTGGTGGCGAGCCTGCTCAACCGCGAGCTGTTTCAGCCGCTCGTCGTTCCGGCGTTGGTCATGGCGGGCTGCGTCTACCTGCCCGCGCTCGTTTTCCTGCAGCGCCAGTCGCGCAGCAGTTCCTACGAGGCGTCTCCGCTCAAGAACCCGCTCGAGCTGAAGGCGGCGCTCGGTTTCGGCTTGCTCCTCGCCATCGTGATGCTGCTCGGCCGCGCGCTGCAGGAGCTCGCCGGCGAAGCGGGCCTGCTGGTGCTCGCCGCTGCCTCGGGCATCGGCGACGTGGATGCGATCACGCTGTCGCTCGCGCGGATGACCCAGGAAGACCTCGGCCTTTCGATCGCGGCGGGCGGCGTGGTGATTGCCGGCGCAGTCAACAGCCTGGTGAAGGGCGCGATGGCCGGCGTGATCGGCGGGCGCGCGATCGGCCTGCGCGTTGCCCTGCCGCTCGCCGCCGCCGCGGGCGCGGGGCTCGCTGCGGCCTGGCTGTGGATCGGCTGAGGCCGCGACACTGGCACGTGGGCACAGGGGCACCAAGCGCCGCGTGAGGCGTCGAACGATTCATGGAAATTCTCTACATCCTGCTCGTCATCCTCGTCGTCACGAGGGTTTTCGGCGAGCTGGCGCTGCGCCTGGGCCAGCCGTCGCTGGTGGGCGAGCTGATCGGCGGCGTGCTGCTCGGCGTCACCGTGCATCGTTTCGACGCCACATTTCCCGTCCTTTCCGAGCTTTCGGGCAACCCGGTGTTCGTCGGCATCACCGACCTCGGGGTGTTTTTCCTCATGCTGCTTGCCGGGCTCGAGATGCACCCGCGCGGCCTTGCCAAGGCCTCGGGCGGCGCGCTCGCCGTGGCCCTCGGCGGACTCGTCGTGCCGCTCGCCGCGGGCGCAGCGCTGGGCTGGCTCTGGATTCCGGATTCCGACTGGAAGGCGACGCAGCTGCTGTTCCTTGCCACCAGCCTGGCGATCACCGCGATCCCGGTCGCGGTCAAGGTGCTGATCGACCTCGGGCAACTGGATTCGAAACCCGGCCAGATCATCGTCTCGGCCGCGGTGTTCGACGACGTGTTCGGCCTGGTGCTGCTCGCCGTGCTCACTGCGCTGATCAAGACCGGCGAGCTGCCGGGCCTTGCCTCCCTCGCCGGGCTGCTCGCGAAAGTGCTGCTGTTTTTCGCGATCTGCACGGCGCTCGGCCTGTACGTCCTGCCGCGGCTCGCGCGACGCTTGAAGGGCCTGCTCATCGAGGAGATGGAATTCAGCATGCTGCTCGTGGTGGCGCTCGGCTTCTCGATGCTCGCCGAGGCGCTCGAGCTGCATTTCATACTCGGCGCGTTTCTCGCCGGGCTGTTCTTTACCAACCGCACGCTCGACACCGCGGTGTTCGACGACGTCACGCGCAAGGTGTCCGCCGTCACCTCCGGATTTCTCGCGCCGGTGTTCTTCGCTTCGATCGGCTACCACCTCGATCCTTCGGCGCTCGGCGCGATCCCGGGCTTCGTCATCGCGCTCGTCGTCGTGGCGATGCTCAGCAAGATCCTCGGCGCGGGCCTCGTCGGGCGCTGGATCGGCCTGCAGCGCAGCGACGCCATGGAAGTGGGTTTCGCCATGAGCGGGCGCGGCGCGGTCGAGCTGATCATCGCCGACATCGCGTTGCGCGCAGGGCTGTTTGCCAATCCCCAGCCGACGCCGCCGATCGTGGCGAACCTGTTTTCCGCGGTCGTCATCATGGCGATCGCCACCACGCTGCTGATGCCGCTCGGCATGCGCTACACGGTGCGCGTCCGGGGCGGTCGCTGACGACGCGCGGCTGCGCGGCATAATGAGTGCTCGCGCGGTCGCCGCGCGCCCTTCCCGATGGCCAGCGCATCGAAAACCGTCATCTACGCCGCGCTGGCCGGCAACAGCCTGATCGCGGTGACCAAGTTCGCCGCCGCTGCGCTCACCGGCAGCTCGGCCATGGTCTCGGAAGGCATCCACTCGCTGGTCGACACCGGCAACCAGGCGCTGCTGCTGTTCGGCCTGCGCCAGGCGAGAAAGCCGCCCGACGAGCGCTTTCCCTTCGGCCACGGCAAGGAGGTCTACTTCTGGAGCTTCGTGGTCGCGATCCTGATCTTCGGGCTGGGCGCCGGCATCTCGATCTACGAAGGGGTCAGCCACCTGCTCAAGCCGCCCGAGCTGCGCAACCCCGCGGTCAACTACGTGGTGCTCGGCCTCGCCCTCGTGTTCGAAGGCGCGGCCTGGACGTTCGCGTTCCGCGAATTCAGGAAGACCAAGGGCAAGCTCGGCTGGCTGCGCGCGGTGCAGGCGAGCAAGGATCCGACGGTGCTGGTGGTGCTGTTCGAGGACAGCGCCGCGATGCTCGGCCTGCTGATCGCGCTGGCCGGCGTCGGTCTCTCCCAGGCGACCGGCAATCCGCTCTACGACGGGGCGGCCTCGATCGGCATCGGCGGGGTGCTCGCGGTCACCGCGGCCTGGCTGGCCGCGGAGACCAAGGGTCTGCTGATCGGCGAGCGTGCGCGGCCGGACGTGGTCGAGGACATCCGCCGCATCTGCCGCGATCTCGACAAGGTCGAGCGCGTGAACGAGGTGCTGACCATGCACATGGGACCCGAGTACGTGCTCGCGACGCTGAGCCTCGAATTCGCCGACGCACTGACGATCACCGAGCTCGAGCGCACCATCGAGGACCTGAACCAGCGCATCCGCGCCGCGCACCCGGAGGTGAAGAAGGTGTTCATCGAGGCCGAATCGGTGGCCAAGCCGGGCGACGGGCTGCGCCGATCAGTAAAATAGCTGGCAGGAGGACCGTTGCGCATGGCACTCGACAAGCCCTACCAGGACATTCCCGGCACGACGATCTTCGACGCCGAGCAGTCGCGCCGCGGCTATCACCTCAATCAATTCTGCATGTCGCTGATGAAGGCGGAGAACCGCACGCGCTTCAAGGCGAACGAGCGCGCCTACCTCGACGAATGGCCGATGAGCGAAGCGCAGAAGCAGGCGGTGCTCGATCGCGACCTCAACCGCTGCATCGCGCTCGGCGGCAACATCTACTTTCTCGCCAAGATCGGCGCCACCGACGGCAAGAGCTTCCAGCAGATGGCCGGCAGCATGACCGGCATGAGCGAAGCCGAGTACCGCGACATGATGGTCAACGGCGGGCGCTCGGTCGAGGGCAACCGCAGGATCGGGGAGAAGCGCTGATGGCCCATGTCAGCGCGAGCGTCTACACCTCGCACGTGCCGGCGATCGGCGCGGCGCTCGACCTGGGCAAGACCGGCGAGCCCTACTGGCAGAAGGTGTTCGGCGGCTACGAATTCTCCAAGCAGTGGATCAAAGAGCACAGGCCGGACGTGATCTTCCTCGTCTACAACGACCACGCCAACGCCTTCAGTCTCGAGCTCATCCCGACTTTCGCGATCGGCACGGCGGCGGAGTTCGCCGTCGCGGACGAAGGCTGGGGTCCGCGCCCGGTGCCCAAGGTGATCGGCCATCCCGAGCTCGCCTCGCACATCGCGCAGTCTGTGATCCAGGACGACTTCGACCTCACGGTCGTCAACAAGATGGACGTCGACCACGGCCTGACCGTGCCGCTGTCGCTGATGTTCGGCCAGCCCGAGGCCTGGCCCTGCCGCATCATTCCGTTCGCGGTGAACGTCGTGCAGTACCCGCCGCCCTCGGGCCGGCGCTGCTTTCAGCTCGGCCGCGCGATCCGCAAGGCGATCGAGTCCTACGACGAAGACCTCGACGTGCAGGTCTGGGGCACCGGCGGCATGAGCCACCAGCTGCAGGGCCCGCGCGCGGGGCTGATCAACAAGGCATTCGACAACGCCTTCCTCGACCGGCTGATCGCCGAGCCGGCCGAGCTTGCGAAAATGCCGCACATCGACTACGTGCGCGAGGCGGGCTCGGAAGGCATCGAGCTGGTGATGTGGTTCATCGCGCGCGGCGCGATGAGCGACGCGCCGCCCGAGGTCGTGCACCGCTTCTATCACGTGCCTGCGTCCAATACCGCGGTCGGCCACCTGATTCTCGAGAACCGCTGAGCCCGCTACAGGACTTCGCGCAGGAACGCCGCGACCGCGGCGTTGAAGCCTTCGGGGTTCTCGAGGTTGATCGCATGGCCGCCGGCGAGGTCGGCGATGCGGATGCCGGGAATGCGGCGTTCGGCGACGTCGCGCAGCGGCTGGAACACGCGCTCGCTGCGGCCGTTGACGAGCAGCGTCGGGCAGGCGATGCGCTGCAGCTCGCCGAGCACCGACAGGCGCGGCCTCGCGATGCGCATCAGGCGCGCGACCGCGCGCGGATTGGTCGCATCGGCGACCGCGGCCATCGCGGCGCGCAGCGCGGGCTCGAGGCGGCGCGCATGCCGCGGATGAAACGGCAGCTTGGCGAGCGCGGCAGCGCCGCCGCGCTCGATCGCCGCGGCGCGCGCGGCGCTCTCTGCGGGCGAACCCAGCGCCTCCGGGGCGAGCAGCGCCGAGCGGGAATTGGTGAAGACCTGCGCGATGATCCGCTGCGGATGCAGGATCGAGTAGCGCAGGGTGAGCGCCGCGCCGAGCGACTGGCCGCAGAGCAGCACCCGCGCGGCGCCGAGCGCTTCGCGCGCGCGCTCGAATTCCGCGATCAGCGCCTCGACCGTGTACGCGGCGTCTGCGTCCGGGCAGGGGGCATCGCCGTGCCCCCAGAGCTCGAACAGCACCGGCCGCACCAGGCCCTCGAGCGCGGCGAGGTTCGGCGTCCACTGGCGATGGCTCGAGAGCATGCCGTGCACGAAAAACATGTACGGCCCGCTGCCTGCGGCGGGCACGCGGTAGGGCAGCTGCGGTGCCGGGGCGTCGCTCACGGCGCGCCGCTCCGGTGGACGTCGAGCGCGAGCACGGCGCGCAGCGGCAGGTGGTCGGAGGCGGCGCGCGCGGCTGGGCTGTCGTGACGCGCGAGCGCGCGGAGCGCCGCGCGCGGGCGCAGCCAGAGCCGGTCGAGCGCAAGGACGGGGAAGCGCGCGGGCCAGGTCGCCGGCGCGGGCGTCTGCGCAAAGGCGCGATGCAGCCAGCGCAGCGGCCGGCCCCAGAGGAACCATTCGTTGAGATCGCCGAGCAGCACCTCGAGCGGCGCGCGCGCGGGTCCCATCAGCGCGAGCAGGCGCTGCGCCTGCAGGCGCCGCTCGCCGGGCGCGAGGCCGAAGTGGGTCGCCACCACGCGCAGCGCGCCGGCAGGGCCGTCGAGCGAGACCTCGATCGCGCCGCGCGGCTCGCGCGCGGCGACGCTGAGGTCGTGCAATTGCACGTCCTGCACGGGCAGCCGGCTGAGCAGCGCGTTGCCGTAGCGCGCGTTTTCGCGATAGAGCGTCGGTCCGGCGATCGCCCGGTAGGCGCCGCCGCCCAGCAGCTCGAGCAGGTCGAGCCCGCCGTCGGCGCGCGTCTCGACCTCCTGCAGCGCGATGACGTCGGCGTCGAGCGCCTCGATGACGCGGCGCACGCGCGCCGGATCGAAGCGGCCGTCGCCGCCGATGCAGCGATGGATGTTGTAGCTGGCGATCGCGATCGACACGGATCGGGTCAGTCCACCGGCGGCTGCTCGGCTGCGGCGTCAGCGCTGCGGCGCTTGAGCCAGCCGACCAGCGCGTAGGCGGTCAGCGCGATGCCGGCGAACACGACGGTCAGCGTCAGGCCGTTTTCCCAGCTCGGATGCTCGAGCATCGCGCGGACGCGGTCGGTGAACAGCGTGACCGCGGCGATCCCCGGCGTCATGCCGATCAGCGTGCCGAGGGCGAAATCGCGCAGGCTGACGTGCGAGGCGCCGCCGACCAGGTTGATGATGCTGAACGGCGCAATCGGAACGACCCGCGAGAGCACCACCGCGAGCAGCCCGCGCCTGGCGAGACGCTTGCTGATGCGGTTCAGGCGGCCGCCGGCGAGCCGCCGCACGGTGTGGCGGCCGAGCAGCACGCCCAGCCCGTAGCCCGCAAGCGCGCTCGCGAGCGATCCGGCGAGCGCACTGGCGAAGCCGGTCAGCGCGCCGAAGGAGAGCACGGTGAGCATGATGAGCAGCGTCACCGGAAACGCGACCAGCCCGGCGAGCACGAACGCGGCGACCGCGAGCAGCGGCGCGCCGGGCAGCGCGGCGAACCGTGCGCCGGCCTCGAGCAGCGCGGCGAGATCCAGGTTGCGCGCGAGCGGCGTCCAGCGCCAGGCCGCGGCGAGCGCCCCGAGCAGGAGCAGCGCCGCGACCCACAGCCAGATCCGCCGTCCCGCCGGCGCGCGCTCGTCCTCGTGCAGGAACTGCTGCGCGAGCGCTTCGGGCTCGACCGGGCGCTCCGGATCGATCAGCTCGGTCTCGGGCAGCAGGCGCTCGATCTCGGCTGCGTCGACGAGCGGCAGCGGCCGCAGGCTGCGCGCGCCGCCGCAGAGGCGGTCGATCGCG
>Ga0210060_1000111_pt1 | contig 47460 bp, 44 predicted proteins | sample Joice_CattailNLB_FD_184871 | JGI IMG/M metagenome (GOLD analysis project Ga0210060, IMG submission 184871) | Wetland microbial communities from San Francisco Bay, California, USA, that impact long-term carbon sequestration - Joice_CattailNLB_D2... | ecosystem: Environmental > Aquatic > Marine >...
CCAGTTCAAGTCCGGCAAATCGATCGATCAGCCAATATAGGGGTTTGAGATATCCGTGTCAACAGGGCCAGGCTCCCACATTCGATATCCCTGATTCCTATCTGAGAAAGCAGAACTATTCAATATTCAATCGACAATTTTCCATCGTTTCTGTTATAACACCTGAGAATTCATAAAAAGAGGTTTGATATGGCACGCTCAGACGTACATCCGTTCCACCAATTTGAACCCTGGCAGGTGTGGCCGGGATCCTTTGACAACCCCCCGGTGGATGGCCGTTTCCCGGTACCCGCCGATATTGGCCTGAAAATCACGCCGTCCACTGCGATTGCCTCGATCGGATCCTGTTTTGCCCGGGAAATCAAGCGGCGGCTCATTGAGAGGGAATACAACTATATAACCGAGGAAACCGACCATCCGGCGGCCATTCACGCCAGTGCGGCCTGGGAAAGGGTATACAACACCTTCTGTCTGCGCCAGATATTCGAATACACCTTTGAAAGCTGGAAACCCGATCTGCGCTGGTGGATTGCACCCCAATCCCAAAAAGTGCAGGATCCATACCGGCGTATCATTCTGTACGACAATGTTGAGGCGGCGGAAAATGATTTTGAACAGCATCGCCGGCATTCCCGGCGCGCCCTGCAGCGGGCCGAGGTGCTGATTTTGACCCTCGGGCTGACTGAAATCTGGCAGGACCGCAAGGACGGTTCGGTTATCAGTCTGCCGTCGGGACCCTACGTCAACGAAGGCGGGGATATGGAACGTTATGAGTTTAAGGTAAGCCGCTACGGGGAAAATCTTGACAACCTGGAACGGATTCATGCCATCATGTCGCAGCACAACCCCGACTGCAAGCTGCTGGTTACGATTTCACCGGTTAACCTGTGGGCTACCTTTCGCAAAGACCGGGATGTCATCAGCGCCAGCTGCAACTCCAAATCCACCCTGCGGGCCGCTGCCGACGAATTTGCCGTGCGGCATGAAAATGTTTTTTATTTTCCGGCCTTTGAAATGGCCACCATTTATCAACCGCTGGCCGGTCTCACCCATTTTGCTGACGGCCGGGAAAACTATCACGTCAACAAACCCACTGTAAAATTTATCATGCGCCATTTCTTTGAGTTTTATTCGAAGGGGACCTGAACGTTGGACCTGCAAATGGACATGTGATTTTCCGCCACGCACTATTTTGCAGCTAATAACCCGGGGTGTTACCATCCCGGGTTTCATATTTCTTCAAATAATAATATTGTCAATTAGACTGTTGTCTAATATTGTCCACCACCCGGCGGACGTCTGCCAGGCATCACCGGCCTTTGGGGTTTTTTTCAGTGCACCGGCAGTTGCCGAATTTCTTTTCTGCTTGAATTCTTTCCATAATTAGAGATCGCCCGTTTTTCGTCAGATCCTCTTCGATATCCTGACGGGTATATTCAAAACAGTAGCAAATGTAGTCGTTCATGTTCTATCCCTAATCCATAAACATCCAGCCATCCACGCCGGCCAATTTTACACCTACCTGGGTAAACCATATCCGAAAATTTCCATCGTCCCCCTGATGATTCAAGGAGAAGACCATCGGACCCAGATAACGGTGATCATCCCAGGTGGCAATTCTGGTGGGTGTCTCAGATCCGCCGCGATGATAAATCCATTGGGTCAGTCTGAAATTATCGTCCAGAAAGAGTTCATAAACATCACCGGACGTGTAAGCACCCTCGGCAGGATAGGTCACCACTACACAGGCGGCCTCCCCATCGCCCAGGGGCAGTTTTTTTCGGCCAACATCCTCAACCATTGTCCGGGTATCCATGGCAACGTGAAAGGGAAACAAAAACCAGTTGTTATCGTTGATAAACCAGGCATCAATGCTTTTGAGCATATTTGACGGATTGGTTTGCAGGTCTTTGCGGTAATAGGTGATGGGATCTGTGTAATCCATGGCGTCAAAGGTGACCCTGTCAGGCTTTGGCTCCCAGATCCAGAAGCGGCTGACCTGGGTATCGCCATTTTTCACGTTATAGGTGTACTGAATCTGTTCAATCTGGCTGAAATACTGAACGCCGTAAGACTGGCCAATACGCTGGCGGACCGCCATGGCCCGCGATTGCTTGTCACCGCCGGCGCAGGCAGCCAACCCACTGATGAGCAAAAAGACCATGAATAACGTGAGAACTGGTTTTATCATTCCTGCCCCCCTTTTAAAAAGGTTAAGACCTGAATTTTGCACGACTCCTCCAGAGGCGGATAAATCGGAGGTTTTCATCTCATTAATTTTCATGCAAGATTTAGGTAAGACATCAGTTCCTGACAAAGGTGCCGTTTCTCAGATCTACTAGTGCCTGCTGGATTTCTTCCTGGGTATTCATGACGAACGGTCCGTATCTGGCGATAGGTTCATTCAGGGGTTTGCCCGAAACCAGAAGAAATCGAACCGGTTCGTTTGAGGCACCTGCCTGAATATAGTCTCCATCGCCTAAAACCGCAAGTCCCGGTTGGGATAAGGAAGTTTCCGCTGCATTTTCACCCGTTCCAAAATATCCTCGGCCTTCAAATACATAGGCAAACGCCGTATGTCCTTTTTCCACCGGGTGGGAAAATGAACCATTAGCCGGGATCGAAACGTCCAGGTAGGACGGATCGGTATAAATTTCGGACACAGCTCCCCGAACCCCATCGACTTGTCCGGCGATTACCCGAATTTTCACACCATCATCCCGGGCCACTTCCGGAATCTGATTCGAGGTGATATCCTGATAGCGCGGTGTGGTCATTTTGAGCCTGGCCGGCAGATTCACCCACAGCTGGAACCCGATCATTTCTCCTTGGCCGGGCTGGGGCATTTCCTCATGCATGATGCCGCCTCCGGCTGTCATCCACTGGATATCTCCCGAACCGATGCTGCCCGAATTTCCGATACTGTCTTTATGGTTGACTTGTCCCTTAATCATGTAGGTGACGGTTTCTATTCCGCGGTGGGGATGCATTGGAAATCCTTTGATGTAATCCGCCGGATTGTCAGACCCAAAATGATCGAACAGCAAAAAGGGGTCGAGGTGATCCAGGGTTGCAGTGGCAATACTGCGTTTGAGCCTGACACCGGCACCTTCCATAACGGTTTGGGGGTTAATGATTTTGATAACTTCTCGTGATTGAATGTTCATGGTCTGTGCCTCTTGCTAATTTTTTTCATGATTGGGTAGATTCAAGGTTTCCCGTCGGTGTTGCAAATCACTTGAATAAATCCCAAATCACAAATCACAAAACTCAAACAAATCCCAATGACCAAAATTCGAAATCCCAAACGGTTTTGGTCATTGAGATTTCGAAATTGGAATTTATTTGTAATTTGGTGCTTGTAATTTGGAATTTTTGAAGTTGCCGACATGGAATAATTCCATGATAGATATACAACACCATTTATTGGTAATCGAATATTTACTGTGCCAGTTTAGCGGCAACTTCAGCCACATGTTTGCCCTGAAACCGGGCGGCTGCCAGTTCATTTTCACTCGGCATTCTGGAGCCGTCGCCGCCGGCAATGGTTGAGGCACCATAAGGGGAGCCTCCGGTAATTTCGTCGATTCGCATCTGTCCCTGGAAGGCGTAGGGAAGACCAACCACCACAAATCCGTGATGAAGCAAAGTGACATGAAAGGTGAGGATGGTGGACTCCTGGCCGCCGTGCTGGGTGGCACTGCTGGCAAAAACACTGCCGACTTTGCCGACCAGCGCACCTTCGGCCCACAGCGAACCGGTGGCATCCAGAAACTGGCGCATCTGCCCGCACATATTGCCAAAGCGCGTGGGGGTGCCGAAAACCACGGCATCGGCCTGGGCCAATTCTTCAACGGTGCAGACCGGTACATGGGAAAATGCTTTTTGAGCCTCAACCGCTCCCATTTTTTCAAGAACGACCGGCGGCAAAGTTTCCGGTACTCGGCGAATTTCAACTTCCGCACCGGCAACCGCTTTAGCACCCTCGGCAACCGCTTCCGCCATTTTATATATATGTCCATACGTCGAATAAAAAACGACTAAGACTTTCATGGTTATTTCCTCCTATTCAATCAGAATGTTAAATATTTTTATGCGAACCGTCGCAGTTGGGACCATCGCTGGTTCGCCGGCAGTTGCACAGTGTCACCTGCTTTGCAGTCCAAGCTTTTTACATAATCTTCCCATTGCAATTGTCAAGAAATAAGTTGCGGGGTGCGCTTTGCCCCTAAATTCACATTCCGAAATACGGAAGGCTGGTATAAGGGGCACCGGTTCATGCTGGCGGTTCTTGCTCCACCAGACACGGGTCTCCTTCGCATGGATTGACTTCAACGGTTACATGGGCCATTTCATTAAAGTCGGATAAAAGCCTTTTATAATGGTCGGGCGATTTGGGATAATGGGTGACGATGGAGATAACGGCCGACAGATGACGGGATCCCACTCGCCAAACGTGGAGATCCGAAACCCGGTTGTCCGAGTCAGATTCGATGATTGACCGGATTTCCTCCACCGCTTCCTCATTCACATCCCGGTCCAGCAACACCTTGCCGGTATCAATTAGCAGCCCATAGGACCAGCGGCTGATAATCAGGGCGCCGACAACGCCCATGATCGGATCCATCCAGACCCAGCCGAATGATTTGCCGGTGATCAGGGCGACAATAGCCAGCACAGAGGTAAGCGCATCAGCCAGCACGTGCAAATAGGCCGCCCTCAAATTGTGATCGTGGTGGTGGCTGTGACCGGAGCTAGGGTCATGGGGGTGGTGATGGCGTCCACGCAACAGATAGGCACTGATTAAATTTACTGCCAACCCGATGACCGCTACGGCGATGGCCTCATTAAAGCGGATCGTTACGGGCGAGACGAGCCGCTGGATGGACTCAATACCCATCAGCAGGGCTATCACAGCCAATATTACCGCACTACCGAAACCACCGAGGACACCCACCTTGCCGGTGCCGAAACTGTAGTTGGGATTATCCGAATGTTTGCGTGCGTAATAATAGGCAAAAGCGGTGATGCCTAAAGCAGCGGCGTGGGTTCCCATATGCCAGCCATCTGCCAGCAAAGCCATGGAGCCGAAAATGTAACCGGCAGTTATTTCTATGATCATCATCGCGAGGGTCAACAGGATAACCCTTCTGGTATTGTGTTCGGCATGGCCGTCTTCAATGTTAAACCGGTGACTGTGCTTCCAGAGGTGCAGGTTGTGAATGTGCATGGTGTTATCGATTCTCAATTATTAATTGGAAACAGTTTTGAATATATTTATAAATATTAAGCAGCTAAATCCGGAATGCAAATGCAGCGGAATGATGATTTTTTCCTTACAACGCGGGTGCTCCGCACCCGACTGCAAGTTCAACACGGGGAGGACATCAACAAGCCGGAAGTTAAGGTTGCGGTTTCCTTTGGTACTTAGCAGGGGCAGCAGGTTGGAACAAAGAAAGAAATTGTGATCTTTCTAAGGGATGGTTTAGTTTCTGGATTTTATCCATTCAAGATAGGATGCAGGGCTGCTTATTTTTGATAATTTGAACTGGCGATCAATTTCGCGGGATCTGAGCCACCACAGTCCCTGCTGATCATCTTTTGAATATTGCAGCATCATATCGCTGGGCGTGTCAGTCCATAGGTATCTCTCCAGGGACTGGTTGCTGTGAACACCTTCACCGAACAGCCGGTAAACTTCATCGCGCAGGGCGGTGTAATTTGATCCGCCTTCGGTCCGGAGGGTCACTGTGTAGAGTCGGTCCCTCCAGAATGCATAATGGATCGATGACAGGGAGGCCTTACCGAATTTTAAATTTTCTTTTTTAAGCAGATATTCTGCAACACCATCCTGCCCCTCGGGGTCCTGTACTTTTTCGAGCCCCTTTATAGCGGAAATTTTAGTTCCCCATCTCAGATCACTAAAGCTCTCATTGGGAAAAATCCGGCACCGATCTTTTTTAATATCCGTTGGCTGCGGCGGTGAGGCCGTCCGTGAGGCATGATTTGTTTGAAGGCTGGGGGCCTCCTGGGGAGTGGGCCCGGATATTTTTTTTAATTTGGCACTTTCTTCTTTTTTCAAGTCCAAACTACCGGGGTCACTTTTCGAATTGCTTTCTATGCGGTCTACTTTGGCCTGGGGGATTCTGGCATTCATCCCGTGGAAAACGATCCATGTTTGGCCATTCTCCTGCCACACTTTTTCAACTTCAATTTTTTTACCGGTTTTTAGAACCACTACCGTGGCCTGGACGGAAAGCGAAAATAGCGCCAAGCTCAAAACAATGGCGGGTATAAGGTATCTTTGTGGCATCATGTTGGTTATCGTGTGCTAATTCCTAATAACGTTAATAGGTTTCAGGTTTCAGGTGTCAGGTTTCAGCACCAATATTAAGTGCGTCTTCTAAAAGATTTCTCGATTCCGCTGCTTCTTTTTCGATCTAACCGCCCTCTCCGGTGGACAGCGGTTTTGCTGACACCTGACACCTGAAACCAATCTATCAAACTACAGACCCCGGAGCGGTAAATTGCAAATATAGTATGGAATCGATCTATTTGTGATGTATTAGGGTTACATCGTCAGAATTATTTCAACCCGGCGATTTTTTTGACGGCCCTCGGCCGTATCATTGGTAGTCAAGGGACGATATTCGCCAAAGCCCATGGTTGATAACCGCTTCGGATCAATGGTGCTTGAGCGCAGTAAAAATTCCGCAACTGACCCGGCGCGGGCCATGGACAATCCCAGGTTGGAGCCAAAGTGGCCACCTGCCAGGGGGACATTGTCCGTATGGCCGGCTATGATGATTTCACCCTTGGTTTTTCCCAGGACTTCGCCAATTTTGAGCAACAGGGGCAGAAAATTCGATTTTAGACCGGCTTTGCCGGTATCAAAAGTGGCCTCTCCCATCAAACGGATGGTGACCTTATTTTCCTCTGCCTCTACCTCTACAAAGCCTTTCAGCTCTTCGTATTCATAATCCAGCTCATGCATGATCTCTTTAACAACATCTTCTATCTTGGTTAGAAGAATTGCCTGATCAAATTCTCTGGCGATCATTTTTGAGCCTTTCGGGGATTCGAAGACCGGTTTTGCGCGTTGAATTCCGAAAGCGTTTTTTACGGATCCGGAAACCACCCGATACTTGTTGCGGTCCGTTTCGGAAAATGACAGCAGGAGTACGAAAAAACACAGCAGCAGACTCATCAGGTCTCCGAAGGTTACCACCCACGCAGGCGCACCTTCTTCTTCTTCATCATTGATGAGAGGCGTTTCATCGCTCATTAGGCACTCCCGGCACTTTTGGCCTTTGGAATGATCTTCAGGCGCTCTTTGGGGGAAAGATGGATTTTAAGTGTTTCCTGGAACACCATGCCGGACAGTCCGCGGGCAATTCCCAGCGCGGCATCAAGGATCAGGTTTTTGGTTATTAGTTCCTCCTGGCTTCTCAACGCAAGTTTATCGGCGAGGGGTAGAAAAATCAGGTTGGCGAGCAGCGCACCATAAAGGGTTGTCAAAAGGGCGACCGCCATGGCCGGACCGATGTCCTGGGGATTGGACATGTTGGCCAGCATTTGAACCAGTCCGATGAGGGTTCCGATCATACCGAAGGCGGGTGCCGACGCCCCCATCCCTTTGAACACCCTTTGTCCGGTGGTGTGGCGCTGAACCGTCAGGTTGATGTCCTTTTTCAGCAGTTCCTTAATCTGGCTTTCGTCAAAACCATCGGCCAGAAACTGAAAGGCTTTGGCGGCAAACACGTCATCCGGTGCTTCATTTTCCAACGCCATCAACCCTCGCTCCTTGGCGACCTTGGCGATGGCAACCATTTTCTCCATGATCTCTTCGGGCGGATTAATCTTAACCATAAAGGCCTTCATGGCCACGCTGACCGAATTGATGACATCGGCCATTGTGAATTTGATAAAACAGGTGGCAAAGGTTCCTCCGACGACGATCAACAATCCCGGCGTATTAAGGAAGATGGATATACTGCTGCCGCTAACAATGGCCAGAAAAACCAGAATTGTTCCGCCGACCAGGCCTATAATAGTTGCAATATCCATATTAGCAGTTCCAGAAAAATTTCGATGTCAAATCCGGTACATGAATCATATATGCTTGTATCTATCTAAAATTATTTAAAATCGTCATGGGGGCAATTGGGAAATAACGATTTGTACGGCTGCCTTTCTAAAGATTGGTTTAAAATTGTATCGGCAAATCGGGTCAAAACTTGAAGGAAAACAATTAATTTTTTTCCTTTTTTTTAGGGGAGTTAGTCCTTGGTTCGTTTTTGAGGATTGGGAGGAAATTCGCATCGTTATTCATGCCGGAATTGTTTTTGCTAATTGACATAATAGGTATTTGATTCTATATTAGACAATAAAAAAAGCGCGAATGTGGACACGAATTTAGACAAACCAAAGCCCAGAAAGCAGACAAGGAAATTCTTATGGTTCGAATTTGGTGTACTGTTTTATGCCTGCTTGTCTTGAGTCAGCCGTTAATGGCAGATGATAGGCAGGATGCCGAAGAATTAGTAAAAAGCAAGCTTGATGCCGTATTTGCGGTATTGCAGAAAAAAGATCTCGACCAGCAGATCAAGAAAAAAGAGGTAAATGAGATCGTTACGCCAATGTTTGACTTTGAGCTGATGGCTAAACTGACGCTGGGGAAAAAGACCTGGCCGAACCTGTCCCAGGAGAAAAAAGAGAAATTCACCCAACTGTATATCAATCTTTTAAAAACCTCATATCTCGACAAACTGGCGCTTTATACCGATGAAAAGGTCATTTTCGAGCCATCCGCCCAGGTTAACAACAAAGTCCAAATCCCGACTCAATTAATCTCAAAAGACCGCAAAACCTCCATTTTATATAAGCTTTATAAACCGAGTGATGGCTGGAAAGTCTATGATTTAGAGATCCAGGGGGTCAGTATTATTCGAAGCTATAAGTCTCAATTTGATGAAATCCTGCAAAAAGGTACGATTGACGACCTGCTGTTGAAGATGGAAAAGCGGGATGATAAATAGAAATGATTTGCAACCAATAATCTGCTTTTATATGCTAACCTTATGGCGAAACGGTATCCTCTGCTAAAAAATTTCTATGACAAACTCATTCTCAGGTATCCGCGACTCGTCATCCTTTGTATTTTAGTTGCCATCGCATTTCTGGGCTATAAAGCCAGAGATTTCCAGCTGGACGCCTCGGCCGAAACCCTGCTTCTCGAGACTGATAAAGACCTGCAATATTCCCGTATGATAACAGCTCGTTATGGGGGATATGATTATCTGGTGATGACCTATGCCCCCTACGATGATTTGTTTTCTGATAAGGGCCTGGCTGACCTGACCCGTTTGCGGAATGAATTATTGAATCTGAAATCAGTATCATCTGTCGTTTCCATCCTCGACGTTCCGCTGATTGAAAGTCCCCCGGTGCCGGTGAAAGAGTTGGTCAACCATATTCAAACCCTCCTCTCCCCTACGGTCGACCGCCAACTGGCCAGAGAGGAGCTAAAAAACAGCCCCCTTTACCAGAACCTGCTGATCAGCCCTGATCTTAAAACCACCGCCCTCCAGATTAATTTCTGGACCGACAGGATCTATGAGCACTTAATTTCCCGCCGCGACCATTTTCTGGCCGAACAAATCGCCGGCCGCCTGATGCCCTCCGAGGTTGCCAAATTAGAGCAAATTAACGCCGAACTGCAAAAGGGCAGGAATGAGAGAAAAAAGGCCCGGCATATGGATATTGCAAAAATCCGTGCGATTATGGACAGCCACCGTAAGGATGCCAGGCTCTTCCTGGGCGGCGTCAGCATGATTGCTGACGACCTGATCAGTTTTATTAAAAATGATCTGAAGATATTCGGCATCGGGGTTTTGTTTTTTCTGGTTGTTACCCTGGGGCTTATTTTTAAAAATAAGCGCTGGGTCATATTGCCGATGCTCTGCTGCGCCTTTTCGGCAATTTCCATGATGGGGCTTCTGGGGATGTTTGGCTGGCAGGTCACCGTCATATCGTCAAACTTCATTTCCCTGCAGTTGATTATCACCATGGCGCTTACGATTCATTTGATTGTTCGCTACCGGGACCTCGCACGATTAAAGCCCGATGCCGAGCATCGCGAGCTTGTCTCCGAAACCATCCGGCTGATGGTAACACCCTGCCTGTTTACCGCCCTGACGACGATGGCCGGTTTCGGCTCACTGCTGCTGTGCGATATCCTGCCCGTCCGGGCCTTCGGCTGGATGATGATTGCCGGTATCGTCGTTTCGCTCCTGGTGACCTTTCTGCTATTTCCGGCCGGGTTGATGCTGGTGAGAAAAAAGGCACCCAGGATCAGAAAAAAATCAAGTTATTCATTGACATCTTTATTGGCCGGATTTACCGCCAACCACGGCAAATTGATACTGGTCCTCAGCGGCGCCCTGTTTATCATCGGTGCCATCGGTATCTCCAGACTGGCTGTTGAAAACAGTTTTATTGACTATTTCAAGAAATCAACCGAGATCTATCAGGGCATGAAAGTCATCGATCAGAATCTGGGCGGTACCACTCCCCTGGATGTGATTGTCGAAATTGATGGCACCAAGGCACCGGCAGTCGGCGCAGAAGCTAGCGCAGATGCCAACGCTGATAAAGAATTTGATGAGTTTGACGAATTCGAAAAAAAAGGGAAAGGTGAGAAATACTGGTTTTCTTCCGACCGGATGGCATTGGTCAAAAAAATCCATGACTATCTGGAAAGCGTACCGGAAATCGGCAAGGTTTTGTCTCTGGGAACCATGTTGAAGCTCGCGGAAAAGTTAAATGGCGGCAAACCGCTGGACAATTTTCAACTGGCCCTGCTTTACGGTGAACTGCCGGACCGGTTTAAAGAACTGGTGTTAAAGCCCTATGTCTCAGTAAAAGACAATCAGCTTCGATTCAGCGTTCGGGTCAAGGATTCCGAGAAATCATTGCAACGGAATGCCTTGCTGAAAAAAATAAATCATGATCTGATCGAAAAAATAGGCTTAAAAAAAGAAAACGTGCATCTAACCGGACTGCTGGTGCTCTATAACAATATGCTGCAGAGTTTGTTTGAATCGCAGATCCTTACCCTGGGGGTGGTGGTGCTGGCATTGATGGGCATGTTCCTGCTCCTTTTTAGATCTCTGAAATTGGCGCTGATTGCCATTGTGCCCAATCTGCTGGCCATTGGCGTCGTTCTGGGTTTTATGGGCTGGGCCCATATTCCCCTGGATATGATGACCATCACCATTGCGGCCATCAGCATCGGGATTGCCGTCGACAACTCCATTCACTACATCTACCGATTTAAAAATGAGTTCAGCGCCAACCCGGATTACATAAAAACAATGTATTACTGTCACGGCAGCATCGGTTATGCCCTTTACTATACCTCGGTGACGATCATTCTCGGGTTTTCCATTCTGGCCTTCTCAAGTTTCCTTCCTACCATTTATTTCGGCCTGTTGACAGGATTGGCCATGCTGATCGCCCTGGTGGCCTCCCTGACCCTGTTGCCGCAGCTACTGATAACTTTTAAACCGTTTGGACCTGCCAATTGAAGCTGATTCAATTGAGCCCTTATTTGACCAGCGGCAGGCCTTCTGAGTTCCAGCCGTTGATACCCGTTGACAGGTGATAGACTTTTTGAAACTGCAGTTTTCTAAACAGATCCATCGAGCGTGCGGATCGGTTTCCACTCCGGCAATAGACCAAATATGATTTTTCTTTATCCAGGTGACCGATTTCATCCGCAAATGATTTCGAATAAAAATCGATCATGACGGCATTTTGAAGATGCCCACTTTGATACTCTCCCGGCGTTCTGATATCAAGAATGACAAAATCGGAATCTCCCTTGTGTTTTTCAATCAAATTTGAAGCTTCTTTGGGTGAAAGTGCGGTGATATTCTGCTCCTGCTTTGCCTGGCAGGACGGCAGGATAAAACCAAATAGGATTATAAATAGCAGGATTATGTATCCGGTCAGTTTCCTTTGCATCCAATGGTCTCCTTATATGCCAACTTAAAATCATTTTAGAGATTCAAATCATCTGTCAATACTTTAATCACTATGTCAGTGTCGGACAAGGCGGAGGCCATTTACAACTCCTTGTCTCCATTATATGAATCAACCACATTTCAATTAATTTTTGGATGGGAGATCATGTCAATGCGCTATTTACCAAAAGATGATCCCGAAGTTGCCCGGATCATTCGGCAGGAAGAAGCCAGAATTGAAAATACCCTGGATCTGATTGCAGCCGAGAATCATGCTCCCCGATCCATTCTCGAGGCCCAGGGATCCATATTCAGCACCAAGGCTGCGGAGGGCTATCCCGGGCGCCGGTTTCATGCCGGTTGTATTTTTGCGGATGAGCTGGAAAGCCTGGCAATTAAGCGGGCCAGGAATTTATTCGGCGCTGATCACGCCAACCTTCAGCCCCACAGCGGGGTTTCGGCCAACCTGGCGGTTTACTTCTCGGTTCTGGATGTCGGTGACAAAATCCTTTCGATGAAGCTGTCCCATGGCGGGCATCTCTCCCACGGCGATCCCGCATCGGTCACCAGCCGATGTTTTAAATTCCGGCATTACGGTTTAGACGTCCAAACGGAACGGATCGACTATGATGGGGTGCGTGAGGCTGCAGAGGTTTTTAAGCCGCGCATGATTATAGCGGGCGCCAGCTCGTATCCCCGGCTGATTGATTACAAAACAATGTCTGATATTTCCAAAAGTGTTTCCGCCTATCTGCTGGTGGACATGGCCCACATTGCCGGCCTGGTTGCTGCCGGGGTCATCCCCAGCCCGGTTCCCCATGCCGATTTTGTTACCTTCACTACTTACAAAACCCTAAGAGGAGGCAGGGGCGGTGTGATTTTATGCAAAAAAGAGCATGCCGGGAAAATCAGCAAAACCATCTTTCCGGGTGCCCAGGGAACGCCCTCTCTGAATTTGCTGGCAGCCAAGGCCGTGTGCTTCAAGCTGGCCATGGAACCGGGTTTCAAAAAGGAGCAAATTAAGACCCTGGAAAATGCCGCCGTTTTTGCCGCCGGGTTTGAAGAGAAAGGTTATCGCATCGTCTCCGGCGGGACCGACAACCACCTGGTCCTGGTTGATTTGAGATCCAAGGGTTTAACCGGTGACGTCGCTGAAAAAACACTGGAGTCGGTGGGAATCGTTGTCAATCGCAATGTCATTCCAGGCGATCCCGAAAAGCCCGATGTCACCAGCGGTATTCGAATCGGCAGTCCGGGCGTTACATCCCGGGGTATGGGCGGGGTCGAAGTTGATCAGATCGTCGAATTGATGGATAGCGCCATGGTCAATGGTGACAATCCCCAAGTATTGGAGAATGTAGTTGAAGGGGTTGCCGGGTTGTGTAAACAATTTCCGGTTTATAAGGACTAAAATTGTTCGGGCCACTTTCTGGCACCGTGCAAAACCCGCAGGATCTGAACGGTATTTCTGACGACGCGGTATGGCAAAATAAACGGCGTGTCGGTGATGACCAGCTCACGGGTGCCATGAACGCGGCCGGGGCGACCTGCATTGGGATGATCTGACAATAGCCGGGCGGCATCCCGTATTCGTTTTACTATTCTTTTGGCCGCTTCGGGATTGTCCTGAGAGATAAATTCCGCGGCTTGATCCAGATCGGCCAGGGCCAGTCGAACCCATTTAATCTTCATTCACGCCCCATTTCTTGAAGGCTTTCTTTACTTCTTTGTCTGTGGCAAAATTACCTTTGTCTGCTTCTTTGACGCCTTCCTGAATGGCCTGAATTTGCCAGGCCTGGTCCTTTACATATGTTTCAATTGCTTCCGCGACCAGAAATGAACGGGACCTGGCTGTCGCCTTCGCCAACAAGTCGAGTTTTTCAGCTACGGAAGGCTCTAATTTTGCTGATACGGTTGCAGATTTCATGAGCACCTCTTGTGAAGCCTTGCTTGAAGTCTATAAAGTATTTTTGGTATACTATATGTACATCCATCTTGGAAGTCAATAAAATTTCTTCGCTGTGAACGCGATCGGGCAATAATTGATTCAAACATTAGAACGTTGAATTTTTTTTCAAAACGGTGTTAAGGACAATAGATATTATCTTTGAATTGATAGCCCAAAGGATGGAATATGGTAACAATAGTTGATCTCAGTCATCCCATAGAAGATGGTATGATAACTTATACCGGATTGCCGGGACCGAAGATAGCCGATCATTTGAGCAGGGAAGCATCAGAAATTCTTAAAATTCGATTTGAAATCTTCTGCTTTCTGCCTTCGGTCCTCTGTCTTCTAACACCCGACACCTGAAACCAGACACCCGAAACCTTGATACACTATAACAGGTTAAGGAAGATACAATTATGGCTGAAAAATCCCAGGTATTTGACCAAACATATGAAGACTATTTATCGCAGATTGCCGGACTTGATTTCAATTTCATTGCCGCTACGCTCGGCGTGAAGGTAGACGGTGGCGATGTCATCGTTCCGCTTTTTGGCAAGTCCTACCGGGTATCAGCGCAAAGCATTACCGATTCATCCGGCCAAAAGCCCCACCTGGCCATCTGTGTCATATTGTGCAAATATCTGCTTATGTGTCCAATGATCCAGCCCTTGGGGGGCAACTGGATGGCATACAAGGATTTTAAAGATGCCGCCCCCCTGATCCAGGCCTTTTCCAATACGGTGACAAGACCCCTTGCGGAAACCTTCGCCGGCCGGGTGGCAGAGCTGGAATCGTCCGGGAAAAAGATGGGGGGATACACGCCCGGTGAAGAATTTCCCTATGATCTCTGCCTGCAATTTGACGCCCTGCCGAAGGTGCCGCTGTTGCTGCTCTTCAATGATCAGGATGACGAGTTTCCCGCCCAATGCGGGGTGCTGTTTGAAAAACGAACCGAGAAATTTCTAGACATGGAATGTCTGGCCATGGTGGGGATGCTGTTTTTCGAATACCTGAAAAAAGAAAGCGGCTTATAGAGTCTTAGTTGTGGGTTTCTGGTATCTTATGATCCGCCTGAGGCGGATTTTATCACGAAAGCACGAAATAACGAAAACACGAAGACAAAGAATATTTTCGTGCTTTCTAAATTTCGTGTTTTCGTGATTCATCCTTTCTGAGTACAGCTTGTCCGGGTTAGGGTTTCGTCTATCCGGTGCTGCACGGTAAAGATGGATAGGGATCACGCTACCGATTTACCCTTGCAGATTTTATGAAATTGGTTCACTATTAAATATCTTTTGGGGCTGAGTTGAACGCAGACGACTACCTGTCGGGGATGGGTACTGAAGATGGAAAATCGTAAAATTCTGGTGGTGGACGACGAATCGGACATGCGGATTTATCTGTCGACCGTCGTGGAAACCATGGGTTTTGAGCCGATCGTGGCCGCAAACGGCGCTGAGGCCCTGGAAAAGGCCAGAGCGATCCCTCCGGCGCTGGTGATCCTTGACGTCATGATGCCGAATATCGAAGACGGCCTGCGAACCTATCAGCAGTTCAGAGAAGATGAAGGGCTTGGACCCACTCCCATCATCATGCTGTCGGCCATTGCCAGGAAAACCTTTTTCCATTCTATCAGAATGCTGAAACCTCTGAGCGGAAAGCAGTTGCCGGAGCCAGAAGCCTACATGGAAAAACCCCCCGACGCCGCTGAGCTCAACCGTTTAATAACATCGCTTTTATTACTGCATGTCCCTGTCCTTTAGCCATGGTGAAATTTTTTAGAAAAATTCGCCGCAGCCTGTTTCTCAAACTGCTCATCCTGGTTGGCCTGAGCCTGTTTCTGTGTGTTTCCGTCTGGGCCTACTTTAATATCAGTTATCAGAAAAAAAGGCTGATGGACGGCATCGTTGCGAGCGCCGACACCTTAACCACAACCATTTTGCTCGGTACCCACTATGCCATGATGAACAATTTAAGAGATGATATTTCCCGGATTATTACGAGATTTGCTTCTGAGAAAAACATCCAGAATTTAAGGATTTATAATAAAGAAGGTCAGATAAAATATTCAAACGACCCTGGTGAAGTCGATCAGATCACCAACATTAAAGACGAGGCCTGCTATGTGTGTCATCGCTCGGAACCGCCCTTGACAGAGCTGAACCTGAGCGAAAGGACCCGCATCTTTCCTTCTCCCCGGGGGTATCGACTACTGGGAATCCTGAGTCCGATTTACAGTGAGTCCGGATGTTCATCCAGTACCTGCCATGTTCACCCCGACGACAAGAAGGTTCTGGGGGCGTTGGATGTCGTTGTGTCGCTGGAAGAAACCGACTGGGAGATATTGCTTTTTCAAAAATGGTTGCTGGGATTTGCGGTCTTAATCTTTGTCCTAACATCCACAGCGGTTTTATTCTTTATTTTGCGATTTGTTAAAGGCCCGATCAATAACATAATGAATGAGACCCGGCTGATAGCCAATGGTGAATACGACTCCCGCATTGAAATCGACCAGGAAGATGAAATCGGCCGGCTATCTAAAGCGATTAACAAGATGAGCAGCAAGATCGGCGAAAAGCAGCAGGAGCTCAACAAGCAAAGAAATGAATATCAGACCCTGTTTGAGCGGGTTCCCTGTATTATCACCGTCCAGGATCGCAATTACCGGCTGATCCGGTACAATCGTGAGTTCAGTGATAAATTCAAACCGCTACCCGGCGATTACTGCTATGACGCCTATAAGGGACGCAAACAAAAATGTGAAATTTGTCCGGTTGAACAAACTTTTAAAGACGGCCGGCCGCATTTCAGCGAGGAGAAGGGATTGAGCGAGGAAGGCAAGCCGACCCACTGGATTGTCAACACCGCTCCCATCAAAGACGAGAACGGTGAAGTCGTTGCCGCCATGGAGATGAGCCTTGACGTGACCCACACCAAATTGCTGGAAGAAGAATTAAAAAAATCCGAAGAAAAATATTCTGCCATTTTCGACAACATCCCCAACCCGGTGTTTGTTCTCGACATGGATACCCTTGAGATACTCGACTGCAACGGAAGTGTTGAAAAAGTATACGGGTATAAAAAGGAAGCAATCATCCAAACGTCTTTTCTGGCGCTTTTCCGCGAAGCAGAAAGAAATCACTACGAGAAAATAATCAAGACATCGCCCGAAATCAATCAAGCCCGGCAATATGGCGCCAACGGTGAGCCCCTGTTTGTAAATATTCGGATTTCGCCCTCCGATTATCTCGGTGGAAAAGCACTGATGGTCACCACCAGCGACATTACCAAACGCCTTGAAGCAGAGCAGCAATTAATCCAGGCCAGCAAAATGGCCACCCTGGGCGAGATGGCCACCGGGGTGGCCCATGAACTCAACCAGCCCCTTTCGGTGATCAAAACGGCCAGTCGCTTCTTCATTCGTAAGATCGCCAAAAAAGAAAAGATCGAAGATGAGATCTTGGCGACCATGGCCGCCGAGATCGATTCTTATGTCGACCGTGCCACCAAGATCATTAACCACATGCGGCAATTTGGCCGCCAGTCGGATGTCACTCTGGGAAAAGTCCAGGTAAACAACGTCCTTAAAAGAGCGTTGGAAATTCTGGGGCAACAGCTAAAAGTAAGAGGGATAGAGGTCGTATGGGATCTGGCGCCCGATCTCCCCCTGGTCCTGGCCGATCCCGATCGCCTGGAACAGGTCTTTATCAATTTACTGATAAATGCCCGGGATGCCATCGATGAAAAATGGCAATCCCAGCCGCAGCCAACCGGGGAAAAGAAAATTACCCTGAGAACCAGCGCCGATGATAAAGTAATAATCGTTGAGGTAATCGACACGGGACCCGGGATTCCGGAGTCGATGCGGGATCGGATTTTCGAGCCCTTTTTTACCACCAAAAAAGTCGGCCAGGGCACCGGACTGGGGCTTTCCATCAGTTATGGTATTATCAAGGATTGCAAGGGCAGCATTCAGGCCGTTTCCGTAAAAAATGAAGGTGCCGGCTTTATTATCAAATTTCCAATCGCCGGAGAGGACTGATGGATAAATCAATCCTGTTAGTCGATGACGAAGAGGGTATTCGCAAGGTATTAAGCATTTTGCTGGCGGATATGGGGTATCAAGTGCATACGGCTGCCACCGGTGCGGAAGCCCTGCGCACGTTTGAAAAGTTGCGACCGTCAATGGTGCTGACCGATATAAAGATGCCCGAAATGGACGGGATTGAGCTTTTGCGCAAGCTGAAGCAGATCAGCCCCGATACAGAAGTCATCATGATTACGGGGCACGGTGATATGGATCTGGCCATCAAAAGCGTGAAATATGAGGCCACGGATTTTGTGACCAAACCCATCAACGACGAGATTCTGGAAATTGCCTTGAAAAGGGCCCATGAACGCATCACCATGCGCCGCAAGCTCGATGATTACACACACAACCTGGAGCAGCTCGTCCGGGATAAAACCAAAAAGCTGGTTGAAGCCGAGCGGTTGGCGGCCATCGGGCAAACCGTGGCCGGTCTGTCTCACGCCATTAAGAATATTACCGGGGGCCTTAAAGGGGGGGCCTTTGTTCTGGAAAAAGGCATTGAGCTGGGTGAGCAAAAGTATCTCATGCAGGGCTGGGAAATGATCAAGGGCAATGTCGACAAGATAACCAACTTATCTCTGGACCTTCTCAACTATGCCAAAGACAGTCGGCCGGATTTTCAGGCGTGTGATCCCGGTCAACCGCTGCGCGAGGTTGTCGACCTAATGCGTCCCCGGGCCAAAGCGAACGGCATTGATCTGAGCACCCGATTCGATAAGGATATCGGCCCCTGCCATTTTGATCCCGATCTCATCCACCACAGCCTGCTCAATCTGGTGACCAACGCGCTTGATGCCTGTATCGCTGATTCCGGCAAAAAAGAAAAAAAAGTGATGGTGCGTGCCATAAAAAAGCGCGGATGGGGGGTGGAATACCAGGTTGAGGATACCGGCTGCGGGATGACCGCGGAGATCAAAAAGAAAATTTTCCAGAGTTTTTTCAGTACCAAGGGAACCGACGGCACCGGCATCGGTTTGATGATCACCAAGAAAATCATCGATGAACATAAGGGCGAGATTACTGCTGAATCAAAGGTTGGTGCCGGGTCTACCTTTGTGATCAGAATACCCAAAGGACTTCATTATAAACCCGATGCTTTGTAATTTCCCTGATAAGAAACATAGTGTTCGAAACACCTATTTGACTGCAATAGTTTATGGATGACACCCTCATCAAATACAGCCAGCTGGGCGATATTTTCGATTTTTTCTCCATGGGGGTTATGGTGCTGTCGCCGGAGCGCAATATTATTTCCCTGAATCAGTCGGCGGAAGTCATTACGGGATACAAGGCCTCCGATCTTGTCGGCCAAAACTGTAACGACGGGTTGATGGATTCGCTTTGCGGCGGGAGATGCTCCTATATGGAAGCGCTGGAAAATGACCGCAAATCCGGTAGTATGGATATCGAATTAAGCGGAGAGGCTAATGAAACCCGCAATATCACCCGGATTGTTTCGCCCGTCTATGGGCCGGACAACTTGCCTGCGGGTTGTATCGAAATTTTTCAGGACCACTCCGCCTTAAAGGATCTGCTTGAACGTGTCCGCCATGACGACCGCCGTTTAAAACTCATCCTGGACAATCTTGATATCGGCCTTCTGACCGTGGACCGGGGCGGGCATATAGCTTTTTTCAACAACACGGCCGAGACCATCACGGGATTCAGCCGGGGAGATGTATTAGGAAAATCCTGCAGCACGATATTCGGCAAGACCACCAGTCCGGGGATGTTGCTTTTCAACGAAACCATTGCCGATGGTCAGGCCCGCTCGAACTCCGAAGGAGAACTAAGAACCCGGGAGGGACAGATCATACCGGTGCGGACCAATTTCATGGCGCTTAAAAATGAGGACGGGCGGATTGTCGGTGGCCTGGCAACCATTACCGATTTATCGTTAAAGTATCAATTTAACAGTGAAATAAAGGGGCGCTATACCTTTTATGACATGGTCGGCAAGGACCCGGCCGTTCAGAAAATTTTTGACATCATTCCCGTGCTGGCGGCCAGTGATGCAACCATTTTAATTGAAGGTCCCACCGGAACCGGAAAGGATGTGCTTGCGAAAGTCATCCACAACGCCAGCCCACGCTCCAAAAAGTCTCTGGTCAAAGTCAACTGCGCGGCTCTGCCCGATAACCTGCTTGAATCCGAAATGTTCGGCTATGTCAAGGGCGCGTTTACGGGAGCCGACAGTGATAAGCCGGGACGGTTTCAGGATGCCGACCGGGGAACCATTTTCCTGGATGAAATCGGAGACCTGCCCTTATCCCTGCAGGCCAAACTGCTGCGGGTGCTGGAAGACCGGGAATTTTATCCCCTGGGCAGCCGAAAAACAACCAAAGTGGACGTCCGCATTATCTCAGCGACCAACCAGAATCTGGGGCAGCTGGTAAAGGAAAGACGTTTTCGAGAAGATCTCTTTTACCGCTTAAATGTGATGCGCCTGGAACTGCCGCCGTTAAATAACCGCCGGGGCGATATTCCGCTTTTAATCTCCCATATTCTAAAGCGCCTGCGGGTTACCCGGGATTCCCGGGCGAAAAATTTTTCCAACGATGCCATGGACGTTCTTTTAAATTATGATTTCCCCGGCAACGTCAGGGAATTGGAAAACATTATTGAACATGCCCTGATTGTTTGCCAGGGTGAAATCATCGAGCGCCACCATCTGCCCCTGACGCTCCAACAGGGCATTTCGCCATCGTTACCGGTTGATGAAACTTCATTGCCGGCTGATGCCGTTGGCATCAGCGAGAAACACATGATAATGGATACGTTGCAACGATACAGCTGGAATAAAGGAAAAACAGCCGCCGCCCTGAACATTAACCGCACGACATTGTGGCGTAAAATTAAAAAATACAATATTTCTATCTAATCACCGCCTAATCCATCCAGTCCCAGTGCATTTCGAAACTTAATTTTAAAATGCGGTATAAGCCCACAGGTTAGCCCCAGGCATCATTCAATGAAACAAATGTTGCATAATGATGCAATTTATGAAACAACCTTTTCGGCAATCCCCAAAAACTTAATAATTATTTTAATTATCTGAAAATAAACAAAATTAAGTATTTAAATTATTATATTCATCCGATACCATTAAAGCACGAGTTGCATTATTGCAACATCCATCATTTCACTTCTAATCCTGTAATGCAACTATCATCAAATATAACTTATTAAAATAATTATAAAATATTTTATTATCGATCTTGATCCCCTATCTGGCATGATAAATGCTCAAACAGAGGATACGGTCATCGGATGCAACACCTAATTTATCAACCGGTGAATTAAATTACCGGACCCAAGAGAAGCCCCAATGTATGCAGTATCATTAAAAAGAGACGGAACAATTTACGACAAGAAGAGCACCGTGGATTCCGATGTCCTGAAATACCTCAGCTATCAAATCAAGCTTGAAGAAGCCTACACCCTGAGAAGTTTTTTTGAAATGATCGCCAGATACACGCTGCTTGGAAAGCTGAATTTATTTTTTCCCACCTATATCGAGCAATACCTGAACTGCCCGAAACAGGGGTGCGGTTCAGAAACCATCGATTACCTTGAATTTTTTAAAACTGTTGAAATGATTGGATATCCTGAGAAGGGCCTGGAAATATACAGTTCCCTTCACGGGATCCGGCAAAACGATACGGTTGAGATCAGATCGTTACAGTTAAACAGTCTGCTGGATTTACCGTTAAAGCTTGGAAGACTTAAACACGTGGTTTTCGGGGACCGGGTAGACATATTTGAATTTGATACGGTGTTCACCCTGTTTGAATTCATTGACGGAATTACCTGGGAACTCAGCTTTCACGTTATCCCTGAACAATGCGAACTTAGGAGGTGAGTCATGTTTACCAAAATCCTTTTTGCCACAACCGCGTCACCCACCTGCGACAATGCTGCTAAAGTGGCCTTTGATCTGGAAATGAAATGGGAAGCCAAGCTCACCGTTTTCCATGTGCTTGGCATCCCCACCCGGGGATACAGTCCCTTTGTCACCGATGTCAGAACCGGTGAGGTGGAGCAGCCGGATCCGGATTATATCGAGTGGGTCAAAGAAGAGATGAAAAATACCTACGGTGATCTGTTAAAAGACAGCGAAAATGTTGAAATTGAAGCCGCTGTCGGAATTCCTCACCGGGAAATATTGAGAATGGCGCGCAAAAATGACGTCGATCTTATCATTATGGGAGCCCACACGCGGCAGGAGGACATCGGTGCCACTCGCTATCGGAGTGTGGTCGGCAGCACCATGCAAAAGGTTGCCAAATCCGCCCGCTGCCCGGTGGTCATCATCAGCCGTCCGTGCACGACCTGCTGGAAACTGTTCTCCAATATCGTCTTTGGAACCGATTTTTCCAAGGCGGCTGATTCGGCCTTCTTGTTTGCCTCCAAGCTGGCCAAGGAAGTCGGTGCCAAGCTGCACATGTTCCACGCCTGCGATATAACTTCGACCTCTGCCGGCCAGGTGTTGGGACAGGAAGAGATCGAGCAGCTGATTGAAAACGCCCGCCTTAAAATGAAAAAGCGCTATGCCGCCAAAATGAACGGCTATGACAATTATGATATCGAGGTGCGCGAAGGGGTTCCCTATATCGAGATATTGAAATTCGCACGTGAGAAGATGGGTGATCTGATTGTTATGGCCCATCACACCCGGGAGGTTGATCCGGAGGAAGCGGTCCTCGGCGGCACCGTGGAACAGGTCGTTTTACGTTCGGCCTGTCCGGTGGCCAGTGTAAATCATCCTGACAAAGTTGCCTGATTATCATCGATGGGGATTTTGCATGAATAAGAAGACGGTGCTCATTGTAGAAGATGAATTGGATATGCGCATCTTTATATCCACCCTGCTTGAAACCAGCGGATACGCACCCGTGATGACCAGGGATGGGAAAGAAGGCCTGATCAAAGCCAGGGATGTCTCGCCGGATCTGATCATTCTGGATGTGATGATGCCTGGAGAAGGGGGGGTTCAGATGTACCGGCAGCTTAAAGCGGACCAAACTCTTAAAACAATTCCGGTTATCATGCTTTCGGCTGTGGCCCAGAAAACATTTTCTCATTATTTGAATATGGTGAACGCCCGGTTGGAAAAACCGATTCCCGGGCCGGAAGCTTATATTGAAAAACCGCCGGAGGCTGAAGAGTTGCTGAAAATGGCGGCCACTCTGATAGGGTAATTGCCAGGGTGAATTCATGTCGAAACAATAGGGGAGAAAAGGCAATGGGTAGCAAGAGTGAGTGGGATTGGAATATCGGCAAAAGAGACATTGCAGATATTGCGCAGTGGCGCAGCAATTTCAATTGGGTCGAAGAGCCTTATGTAAGCCCGGATGGAGAGAAAATAGGCGCCATCGTCAATCTGTCGGAGGGGGAGTTCACGGTTTGTGTCAACGGCCAGGCCTGGGAAACTGTTTTTGATAAAATCTGGTATCTGCGATATGCCCCGGATGGCCGGTTGACCGCTTTGGTCTCGGAGACGGGCGAATGGACGGTGGCAGTGGACGGCGCTGCCTGGGAAAACAAGTTTGGATATGTGTGGAATACGATGTTCAGCCCCGATGGCAATAATATCGTCGTCGCCGTCCAGCAGGACATGGCCTACGGCATGGCGCTCAATGACGTGCCCTGGGAAAAAACATTCACCAGCATGACCAACCCCACTATCAGTCCCGATGGAACCAGTACGGCGGCGGCCGTGCAGGTCGAAGGGTTTGGTGAAGGGGAGATCCATAAATTTCAGGCGGGTGCTTTTTCTGCGGCCATGGACGGAAACCCCTGGGATACAAGGTTCGTCAACGTCTGGAAAATGGCGATCAGCCCGGATGGCCAAAAGCTGGCCGCCGAAGTCAGATTGAATCTCTACGATTACACCATTGCCGTCAATGGCACTCCCTGGGAGCAGACCTTTGGCTGTGTCTGGGAGCCGGTGTTTAATCCCATCCGCAATTCGGTGGTGGCACCGGTCCGGACAGGCGGCAAATGGTCTTTGGCCGAAGACGGCCGGATCATCTGGGATCGGCGTTTTGTGCAAGTCTGGCATCAGATGTACAGTCCCGATGGCAGTAAATTGGCCGCTATTGTTGCGCCTAAATATGGGCGCTGGACGATTGCGGTTGACGGACATCCCTGGCCGGTCACCTTCAACGACATGGTATCGGATGCGGTTTTCAGCCCGGACAGTAAAAAAGTCGCGGCTGCGGCCAAAAAGGATGCCCGCTGGTTCGTGGCGGTTGACGGAGGCGTCTGGAAAAACACGTTTGATATGGTATGGAAGCCGGTCTTCAGCTCCGACAGCAATTGGGTGGCGGTGAAATTTGAGAAAAACGGTAAATACGGCATCGCGTTAAATGATCAGTTGTGGGATGGCGAGTGCGATAATATCTGGGATCCTGTTTTCAGCACCGCAGGAGACACAATTCTTCTGCGCACCCTGAAGAACGGCACCTATTCCAGACATGTCCTGTCTGTGGCGGATATGCTGCATTAAAAGGGGGAGGGAACATGCTCGATGTTTATCAATTTGTCAGTGGCCCATTGCTATGGTTGGCGTTTATTGTCTTTATCGCAGGATGTCTATACCGGCTCATCAGCCTGCTCGTGTTGGTCCACAGGAAGGAAAGATTCATTTATTCGTATATGAGCTGGAAGTATAGCCTGCGCTCCATCCTGCGATGGAGCACCCCGTTTGCGACCGAAAACATGCGAAGGCACCCGGGGATGACCATCGTAGCCTTTGCCTTTCACGTTTGTCTGTTGTTAACCCCGCTTTTTCTGCTGGCCCATATCGTTCTTATCGAGGAATCATGGAACCTGAGCTGGTGGACCCTGCCGGACGGCCTGGCGGACGCTATGACGTTGATCGTCATTGCCGGCTGCATCTTTTTCTTTGTCCGTCGACTGACGAATCCGGAAGTTCAGTATGTCACTTCAGCTTCTGATTTTATACTGCTGGCGATTGTGATCGCGCCCTTTGTGACGGGGTTTCTGGCCTATTACCAGTGGTTCGGATATAAATTTTTCGTCATCACTCACATCCTGGCTGGAGAAGTCATGCTCGTGGCCATACCGTTTACGCGGTTGAGTCATATGCTCACGGCCCCGTTGACCAGAGCCTATATGGGATCGGAGTTTGGAGGAGTGAGGCATGCCCGGGACTGGTAAAAAACTGGCTATTAAACAAATGAAGTTATCTCAGAGGTCGAACTTTCAATCTCAACTAATATAGGAGCGATGGAGTACTGGAGTGTTGGAGAAATGCTAAAAAAAACACTGATAACTGTTTTTCCAACCTTCCAATACCCCAATACGCCAGTTTAATTTAGACAACATGCACTAAAGGGATGCAAGCCATGGCAGAACCTGCAAAAGAAGTGGAAAATAAAGTAGTGGACCAGGGGTTGGAAAGCGGCGCCGAAAAACTTACCGAGGAACGGATTGAAAAGGTAGTCAACAGAGTTTTAAAAGGTGAAAGCGGTGCCCGTTTAAAGGCCTATGTGGATACCTGCATCCACTGCGGGCTCTGTTCCGAAGCCTGTCATTATTACCTTTCCCACGATAATGATCCTGCCTATTCACCGGTGGGCAAAGTCAAACAGACCATCTGGGAAATGATTAAAAAGAAAGGCAAGGTCAGTGCCCAATTCATAAAAAGAGCTTCTGAAATTGCCTCCACCGAATGCAATACCTGTAAACGCTGCGCCATGTACTGTCCATTTGGAATTGATATTGCATACCTGATGCTAACGGTGCGTCGCATCTGCCATCTGCTCGGGGTAACCCCTCTTTACATTCAGGACACGGCCCACAGCCACGCTGCGACCTTGAATCAAATGTGGGTTAAAGACGATGAGTGGATTGATACCCTTCAGTGGCAGGAGGAGGAAGCCCAGGCGGAAATACCCACCCTGAGGATCCCCCTGGAAAAAGAAGGTGCCGACATCATGTATTCGGTGATCGGTCCGGAACCCAAATTTCAGGCCCAGCTTCTTTATCAGGCGGCGGTCATCATGGAGGTGGCCGGCGTCAATTGGACCATGCCGGCAACCCCCGGTTGGGACAACAGCGACATGGCTATGTTCACCGGTGACAATGAAATCATGGGCCGGGTAAAACGGGCCCACTTTGAAACTGCAGCCCGGTTGAGGGTTAAGCGAATTGTCATGGGCGAATGCGGCCATGCCTTTCGGTCGGTGTATGACGTGGGCAACCGCTGGCTGGGGTGGCGCATTCCTCCCATACCCATCGTTCATGCCATAGAGTTTTACGACGAGCTGCTGCGGGAAAATAAGATCAAAATTGCCAAAAAATTTGCGGAGCCGGTCACCCTGCATGATCCGTGCAACGTCATTCGCGGCGGGGGGTTGGCGGAAAAGTCCCGTTATGTAATCAATTCCATCTGTGAAGAGCTTATCGAAATGCATCCCAACCGGGAGCACAATTTTTGCTGCGGAGCCGGCGGTGGCGTAATCAACTGTGGCCCGCCCTTTAAAAAAATCCGCATAGAGAGCAACCGCATTAAGGCCGAACAGCTCTTTGCAGCCAAATCCCGGGGTGCCAAAATTCTGATCGCTCCCTGTCACAATTGTCACAGCGGTCTCGAGGATATTAACCATCATTACGGTCTCGGATTCGAGATTAAGTTTATCGGCGATATACTGTATGAGGTCATGGAAAAATAGCAAAGATTCAAAGGAGCAAAAAGGATGAGAAAAAGATACGGAGCCGTTATTGCGATAGCCTTATTTTCTTTTCTTTTGATTATTCCGGTATTTGCCCAGGAAGATATGGTGGTGGTTGAGGGGGATAGTTTTAAGAACCAGCGGCGGCCGCCGTCTGTTTTTCGACATGATGCACACAATGAAACCGCTGAGATTGAGGAATGCAATGAATGTCATCACGTTTATGAAAACGGCAAAAGAGTAGCAGACGAATCCTCTGAAGATCAAAGATGCTCCGACTGCCATTCTGAGAAAAACTCCGGCAACCAGCCGGGATTGCGAAAGGCCTTCCATTTGAACTGCAAAGGCTGCCATCAGATCAAAAAGCGCGGTCCGGTCATGTGCGGAGAATGTCATGTCCGCGGGACCGCTATTGGTGAATAATTAATTGGTATTGGAAAATGGAAAGAGAGATTTAATATCGGTCTTGATCAATTCTTTTCTATCAGATTCTAATAACAAATAACTCCGTCTTGAAAGCTTTGCGCTCAAGACGGCTGAAAGAGAGGGACAGCATGCCAAAAAAGATTCTCATCATTGACGATGACCCGGTAATCGTTAAATATCTTATGGCTGTATTCAGTGATAATGGTTATGAAACCTGCAGCGCCGGGAGCTCTATGGAAGGATTGGAATTAGTCAAAAAAGAGAAACCGGACCTGATCTGTCTCGATATACAGATGCCGGGCGAATGGGGGCCCCGGTTTTATCGCAAGCTCAGAAAAGACAAAGAAGTTAAGGGCATACCCATTATTGTTGTCAGCGGCATTGACGGTGATCATGCGGTTAAAGATGCGGTGGCTTTTGTCAAAAAGCCGTTTGATCCCGAAAAACTGATCGGTATTGTAAAAAATACGATTGGGTAATATGCTTAGGCTATGGATAACAAGCTTCTGCTGGTAGATGACGAAGAAGGTATTCGCAAAGTCCTCGGGATATCATTAGCCGACCTCGGCTATGAGGTGCTCAGCGCCGAAAACGGTGAGGAAGCCCTTGAGATATTCCGCCGGGAAAACCCGCCAATCGTTCTGACCGACATCAAAATGCCGGTGATGGACGGCATTGAACTTCTCCGAAAAATAAAGGATGAAAATCCCGACACTGAAGTCATTATGATTACCGGCCACGGTGACATGGAGCTTGCAATCAAAAGCCTCAAGTATCGGGCCATTGATTTTGTTACCAAACCAATCAACGATGATATTCTCGAAATCGCGCTGGGCAGGGCCCATGAAAAAATCCATATGCGGCAGAAGCTCCGGGATTACACCGAAAACCTGGAAGCCCTGGTGGCGGAGAAGTCAGCCCAACTGGTAGAAATTGAAAGACAGGTCGCCGTAGGCCAGGCCGTGGAAGGGCTTGCTTCCATGCTCAGAAACCTTGCCGGCGATTTGGAAGGCGGCCTGGCCTATTTCAACGAAATGCCCTGCTTTGTGTCGATTCACAATCCGAAATTAGAAATCGTTGCCGTCAACCAGCTTTATACGGAACGCCTGGGGGATAAAGTCGGCCGCGGCAGCTGGGAAGTTTACCAGGGTAAAACCGGTACCCGCGCGAAGTGCCCGGCGGCTGTGACCTTTAAAACCGGCAAGGGGCAGCGGACCAAAGCCAGTATCAAATACGCCGGCGGTCAGGAAGCCCCGGTAATTGTTCATACCGCTCCCATCCGCAATCAGTCCAGCGAGGTGGAGCTGGTGGTGGAAATATCAGCCGATATTACTGAAGTCAAACGCCTGCAGGAAGAATTGCGCCAGACCCAGCAGCGCTACCAGCAGCTCTTTGACGAAGTGCCCTGTTACATATCCCTGCAGGATCGGCAGTATAGACTGCTGGCCGCCAACCGGCAATTCAATGACGATTTTGATGTCGAACTGGGCGCTTACTGTTATGAGGTTTACAAGCACCGGGATGAGCCCTGTCCCAATTGCCCGGTTGCCAAAACATTTGAAGACGGCCGGTCCCATCAATCCGAGATGGTGGTCACGCCGAAGTCCGGCGAGCAGAACAACGTTCTGATCTGGACGGCCCCCATCAAAAATGCCGCCGGGAAAATCACCCGGGTCATGGAAATGTCTACGGATATTACCGAGATTCGCGAGCTGCAGGATCACCTGTCCTCGCTGGGGTTGAAAATCGGCTCCATATCTCACGGAATTAAAAGCCTTCTGGCCGGATTGGACGGGGGCGTCTACCTGGTGGAGTCAGGCCTGTCAAAGGATGATCCTGACAGGGTCAAAGAGGGCTGGGAGGCCGTTAAAACCATTGTCAGCCGTATTCGCAAACTGGTTCTCAATATCCTGTTTTTTGCCAAGGAACGGGAATTAAAGCCGGAAGCCACCGATGTTTTGAACTTCGCTTTCGATGTGGCGGCCAGTGTCGAGTCCAAGATCAAAGCGGCGGGTGTCGAGCTTGATTGCGATTTTGATACTGACCAGGGGGAGGTTCAAATGGATGCCGGGGTGGTGCGCCTGGCACTGATCAATATCCTCGAAAACGCCCTGGATGCCTGTATCGAAGATTTGGCTAAAAAATCCCACCGGATCGGATTCAGCGTTAAGCCGGCGGATAAGCATATTATTTTCGAGGTCAGCGACAACGGAATTGGGATGGATCGCGAAACCCGTGAGAGTCTGTTCACCCTCTTTTTTTCATCCAAGGGCAACAAAGGCACCGGACTCGGCCTATTTATTGCCAACAATATCATTGAGCAGCACGGCGGCAAAATAAAAGTAGAGTCCAAACCGAACCGGGGATCCAGTTTCAGGATAACCATTCCAAAATGAAAAAAATACTCGCTGCCGATATCGGTGGGACAAACAGCCGCTTTGCTTATTTTCAAATGCAACCGAACGGCACCCTGTCGCTTGTTGAAACCCAGTGGCTGAAAACCCGGGACGCTCAATCATTTTTGCAATTACTGGAACATTTAAGCGCAACCGAATTTACATTGTCACGGGCGCAATGTGATCTAGCGGTGTTTGCCATCGCCGGCCCGGTAGAAAACGGTGTGTTCAGCGATCCGCCGAACATTAACTGGCAAATCGATTTAGCGAATGCCCCGGAAATTTTTGACTTGCAGCGCTGTTTGCTGATCAATGATTTTGTGGCCCAGGCCTACGCCTGCCGCTCCCCTATTATTAAGGACGCCCGGCAGATTCTACCCGGAACAATTGTAGCGGACGCTCCCCTTGCGGTCATTGGCGCCGGAACCGGTCTTGGGCAGGCGGCTTTGATTTGCGATGCGAACGGCCATTTTTTGCCCGTGCCCTCGGAAGGCGGCCATAACAATTTTGCTTTCGAATCCAAAGCGGAATACGAATATATGCGGTTCTTGCTTGACAGGCTCGGCAGCGAGTATGTGGAAACGGAAACGGTGGTTTCCGGCAAGGGTTTAAGTTTGGTCCATGAATTTCTTACCGGTGAAAAATTGGATCCTGCCGGGGTAACCGCCGTCATCAAGCCGGACTCACCAACCATGCAATGGGCGGCGCGATTTTACGGCCGGGTCTGCCGAATTTATGCGCTGCAGGTTTTTGCCAGAGGCGGGCTCTATATTGCCGGGGGAGTTGCTGCCAGGGTTCCGGATCTGGTACTGCATGCCGAGTTTAAAAGCGAGTTTTACAAATCAACTTCCATGGGGCAGATGTTGAAAAAGATCCCGGTTTTTTTAAATTCCAACGAAGACAGTGGGCTGTGGGGCGCGGCTTTGGTTGGGCAACAAATTTTAATCCGCCGGAGGCGGACTGGCGTTTAATTCCCCGCCCCTTGGGGCGATTATAAATATTCCGATTGATGCCCCTTTGCTTGTCGTAGCGAAGCGGAGATCGCGCTTCCCGGGGCGGCGGGGTAATTCATTGAGAAGATATTATGGAATTAACGAAAGAACATCAAAGACTGCTGGATTACCGCAATCGCAAAGCCAACTGGAAAAAATGGGGCCCCTATCTCAGCGAGCGTTCCTGGGGAACCGTGCGTGAAGATTACAGCGCAGACGGAGCGGCCTGGGAGTATTGCCCCCACGATCATGCCCGCAGTAAAGCCTATCGCTGGGGTGAAGACGGCATTGCCGGCATCTGCGATCGCTTTCAATACATCTGCTTCGCCCTGGCGCTGTGGAACGGCCGGGACCCCATATTAAAAGAGCGCATGTTCGGCCTGACCGGATCCGAGGGCAACCATGGCGAAGATGTCAAAGAATATTATTATTACCTCGACAGCACGCCGAGCCACAGCTACATGAAAATGCTTTACAAATACCCCCAGGCTGAATTTCCTTATATGGATCTGGTAACTGAAAATTGCAAGCGCGGCGTTTTTGATTTTGAATACGAACTGCTGGACAGCGGCGTTTTTGAAGATAACCGCTATTTCGATGTACTGGTCGAATACGCCAAGGCCGACCAGGATGACATATTAATCAAGATCACGGTCACCAACCGGGGCCCGGACGCAGCCGATGGTTATGTCCTGCCCACCCTCTGGTTTCGCAACACCTGGAGCTGGGGCTATGAGAAGGGGCCCATGGGAGATGTACCCGGCAAGCCCGATCTCAGTCAGATCGAAAATGGGGCTGATATTGCGACTGTGGAAGCCACCCATCCTGCCGCCGGAAAATACTACCTCTATGCGGAAAAAGCAGAGCGCCTGCTTTTCACCGACAATGAAACCAATGCTGTGCGTTTTGAAAATTTCGCCAACGGTAATCCGTATGTGAAAGATGCCTTTCACCGCTACCTGATCAACGGCGAAAAAGAGGCGCTTAACCCGGCCCGGCAAGGCACGAAAGTCGCAGCCCTCTATCGGGGAGATATTGCCCCGGGCCAATCCCGGGTGTTGCGGCTGCGGCTAGCAAATCAAAGGCATTCATCCGCCTTCAAAGATTTTGAGGAGATTTTTGAAAAGCGCCGGGTTGAAGCAGATGAATTTTACGCGGCCATTCAAAATCCCCGTCTGAGCACGGATGAAAAACGGATCCAGCGTCAGGCCCTGGCCGGCATGCTCTGGTCCAAGCAATTTTACTACTACAATATCGAGCAGTGGATACAGGGCGACCCTGTCATGCAGCCGCTGCCGGAGAGCCGCCCCGGGGGACGCAACCACCAATGGGAGCATCTCAACAATTTTGATATTCTCTCCATGCCCGACAAATGGGAATACCCCTGGTATGCCGCCTGGGACCTGGCCTTTCACTGCCTTCCTTTTGCACTGGTGGATATTGATTTTGCCAAGCGGCAACTGGATTTGATGGCTCGGGAATGGTACATGCATCCCAACGGACAGCTACCGGCCTATGAATGGAAGTTTGGGGATGTCAACCCGCCGGTGCACGCCTGGGCGGCCTGGCGGGTGTACAAGATTGATGCCAGACAGCATGGCAGGCCGGACCGCTTGTTTTTGGAGGGAATATTTCACAAACTGCTGCTCAATTTCACCTGGTGGGTCAATAAAAAAGACGAAGACGGCAACAACGTGTTCCAGGGCGGTTTTCTCGGCCTGGACAACATCAGTGTGTTCGACCGCAGCGCTGCCCTGCCCACCGGGGGCCACATAGACCAGTCCGACGGGACCGCCTGGATGGGGTTTTACTGTCTGATTTTGTTGAAGATTGCACTGGAGCTGGCCAGGGAAGATCCTGTCTATCAGGATACGGCCAGCAAATTTTTTGAACACTTCCTGCGCATCGCCCGGGCCATGACCGATGACTACCGCGGCGGTTTGAGTTTGTGGAACAAAGACGACGGCTTTTTCTATGACGCACTGCACATGCCCGACGGCGGGGTCATTCCCCTCAAGGTTCGCTCGCTGGTGGGTTTGATGCCGTTGCTGGCCGTTGAAACCCTTGAGCACGACCTGGTTGAAAGCCTGCCGGTATTTAAACGCCGGCTGAACTGGTTTTTTGAAAACCGGATTTATCTGCGTGACGGTGGCGATGTGGCCTGTGTGAAGGCACCGGGCGAAAACTCGCGGCGGCTTTTATCCATCGTCAACCGCGATCACCTGGTAAAAGTATTGAAGCACATGCTGGATGAAAACGAGTTTTTGTCCGAATTTGGTATTCGTTCCGTATCCAAATACCACAGAGAAAAACCCTACACTTTCCCTGTCGCCGGTCAGGCCCATACCATCAGCTACCAGCCGGCTGAATCCGAGAGTGGCCTGTTCGGCGGCAATTCCAACTGGCGCGGTCCCATCTGGTTTCCCATCAACTACCTGCTGATCGAGTCCCTGCAGAAATTCAATCACTATTACGGAGATTCTCTTAAAGTGCAATGCCCCACCGGCTCCGGGCGGATGATGACTCTCGGTGAGGTGGCCGCCGAAATCTCCCGACGTCTGATCAAACTGTTTTTGCGCAATGACCAGGGAGAAAGACCGATTTACGGCGGACTGCGTGTTTTTCAGGATGACCCCCATTGGCGCGATTATATCCTGTTCAATGAATACTTCCACGGCGACAACGGCGCCGGGCTGGGCGCCAGTCATCAGACGGGCTGGACAGGGGTGGTGGCCAAATTGATCCAGCAATCCGGGGGGTGGCAGGACACAGAGTAAAAATGCCTCAGGCGTTAAAAGCGGAGCGTACACATCGTGGCTAAAAGCCACTCCCACTCCCAGTTAACCCAAACATTGCAGGCTTCATCTATTTTCTCATAAAAGCTTGTGGGAGCGTCTTTCAGCCACGATTTTTTTTGTATAGAATCCTGATGCACCTTTATATGGAGACAAATGATGCCGGAAGAAAAATATCCCGAAGTTGTGATGCCGCAATGTGAGGCCGAGCGAGTTTTAAAAGGTCAAAAAGCGCTGGTTACCGGTGCCAACTCGGGGATCGGCAAGGCGGTGGCCATCGGCCTGGGGCAGGCCGGCGCCGAGGTGGTGGTTAATTTTGTCCATGGTGACGACGAGGCCGCCGAGGTCGTCGGCCAAATCCGCAAAACAGGCAGCCGGGCCTATGCGCACCGGGCGGACGTTTCAAAGGAGGACCAGGTCCAGGCCATGTTTCAAAAAATGCTTAGTGAATTCGGCACCATCGATATTTTAATCAACAATGCCGGTTTGCAAAAGGATGCACCGATTGACGAAATGACCCTGGCGGACTGGAACCTGGTGATCAATGTCAACCTCACCGGCCAGTTTCTCTGCGCCCGGGAGGCTGTCAGGGAATTCAAGCGCCGGGGGGTGGTGAAGGCGGTATCCTGCGCGGCCGGCAAGATAATCCACATGAGCTCGGTCCATGAAATCATCCCCTGGGCCGGTCACGTGAACTATGCGGCCTCCAAAGGAGGGGTGATGCTCATGATGAAAAGCATTGCCCAGGAAGTGGCCCCTTACCGCATCCGGGTCAACAGTATCGCCCCGGGAGCTGTTCGCACGCCGATTAACACGGCCGCCTGGCAAACACCGGAAGCATATGAATCATTGATGAAGCTGGTTCCCTACAAACGCATCGGCGAGCCCGAAGATATTGCCCGGGCCGCTGTCTGGCTGGCCTCCGATCAGGCCGACTATGTTAACGGCGTGAGTTTGATCGTGGATGGCGGCATGACCCTTTACCCGGGGTTTGCTACCGGCGGTTAACCTGAAAAATTGAAATTCGATTGCCTTTATTTCTTTTCTGACGGGCCCTGGGATTCCGTTTCAGGAAACAGCTCCGGCAAGTAAAAACTTTCGTATTTGGCAATCATACCGACAACCCCCAGTTCTTTCAAATTCGCCGCCCTGGTTTCAGAAAACCCCAGCTTCTTAAAATCGAGAATACTATCCTCGCTATGGCACTTCAGGCATTCGTGTCCTTTGGGCTTGATATTTTCGTGAAATTTGTTTTTGATCCCTTCCCTTTGCTCGGGGCTGAGTTTATCCCTTACTTTCATAAAGTCCCGGGCTAAAGGAGCATCCTGCAGCTGGACTGCCATCTGGAGTTGACCTGTTTTTTCCGATTTGAAGTAAGGCGCTATGCGGGCGATTTGATCTTTGCCCGGGGAGAGAAATCCCGTATCCCTATCATAGCTGGTACCGTAAAAGGGGCCCTGGGGATAGTCTTCCAGGGGGTTATACCATTGATAGTCAATGGTCGTCCCCGGCCGCTCCTTTATATGGCAGGTTTCACACACAAAAAACTCGGTGTGAACATTCATTAGCGATCGGATCCGTTTGTTTTTGCGGTGAGGAAGGTCAGAGTGGCATATGAAACAAACTGAACGCAAATTCTCAGGCGGCCGAGGATATTCCGGCGCAACATTGTGAAAATGTCGGTGTTGCTCAAATTCCGCGTTCCGTCGTGCTTCATCAAGGATTTCCGATTTGGTAGTCTCCTCGTGCCGGGCCAACAGCGGCCGCAGAAGTCCGGGTCCGTGGTGGGAGATCGTGAGATGGTAAACGACACCCAACAATATGACCAGGGTAAGCACCATAAATATGAAGCCGATAAAATAGGCTATCAAAGGATGATTCAATCTTTTAGGCGCTTGCGGCAAGTTCGATATCCTCCAAAAATCATGGCTTATCTTCGGGCACAGCCACATCCTGCGGCGCTGAAGAGGCCTGTCGGTCAGCGGGCGGCATTGCGTGCGATGATTCGATTTCCAGTTCTTCCAATAGATTTCGCATATATTCTCTTTCCTCGGGAATTTCCCTGAGGCTGTTGAGGTATTCTAAAAAATGTTCTTCGATCTGGTGCTCTCGGGTGATCCGGCCGGTTAAATACGTCCACTGCATGGGAAATCTGCCGGGCACCAGGTGTACGTTGGACCAGTGCCAGAAAGCCACGACGATCAGCGCCATCACCGCTTCATCGGCGTGCATCAATCTGGCCAGGGACTGGAAAAATGCCGAATATGATTCTTCGCCGATCACCCCCTGCGGTAATAATTTGCCGAGCGTGCCGGGGATTAATCTGGCCATTACATCGGGAAACAAAAGGGCCGATCCAGCGGCGATCAAGACAAGGCTGCCCCAGATAATGGCCAGATAATGAAGCTTTTGCTTGTACATGAATTTTTCCATTTTGGGCCGATAGGGCTCGATACCTATAAAATACTTAAGATCATGGATCAGATCGTACAAATCCTTCAGTCGCGGAATCTGGGTCCTTTTATAATCGAATTCATGATTGTAGATTTTGCGCAGGGTTCCGCCAACGATGGTGACAACATGATAGGCCGCCGCGAACATCATCGTAAATCCTGCGATTCGATGAATGAGCCTGGCCGTGTCGATCCCACCGAAAAAGGCTATTACCACGGGGGCCCAGAAGACATCGCTGAAATAGATCGGCAATCCCGTAAATACCAGCAAAAGAAATGTTATGAAAATTAGCAGATGCTGGATCACAATATGAACCGAATAACGCGGCAGATCACCTAAAGGATCCGATTGCACGTGTTTATAGATATCCCGCGGGATGGATCCCACCCCTTCAACATAGGTAAAGTATTCTTCTCCTTGCGCCTTACCCTTGGCGGGAACCGCGATTGTTTCCGAAACTGTTTCAGAAGATGTCGCCATAGCGCTTATTATTTTCCCTTTTTTGATCCGGGTTTTGATTGGCCACGCCAGGTCGTGCCGTTTCTCAACACCAATTTAATGCCGTCGCGGCGCCGTCCGAATGTTTCAAACAGCATCAGGCCCACCATACTGAGGACGGCACCGTAGAGGGCCAATCTCAAGAAAATGCTCATAAAGAAAATAAGCCGATTCTCTTTGTGTTCCGCTTTTGGATGAACGGCAATCCCTACGAACCAACGGGTTGGAGTTGTGTGACATTGCTGGCAGGTCTTCAATAGGTTTTCTTTATAAATGGTGGCCCTTTTGTCGTCTTTTTTATAAATATCATGCAGGCCGCTGGAAGCATGGCAACTGATACAGTTGGCAGCTTTCTGGGAACCCAAGCGCACCAATTTGCCGTGGATCGACTGGTTATAGGTTTCCACCGCATCCTGGGCCGTCGCCGAAACCTTGAGCTTTTTCATCAGGGCAGTGTCCTGATGGCATTTGGCGCATAATTGCACGATTTCCCTGGATGAACGGGAGGTCTTCTTGCGCAGCCGATGGGTAATATGCATATAGGCCTGAATGACGCCGCTTTGCGGGTGACAGTTAAAACAGCGGCGCAAGGTTTCCGCGTAGGCAACTCTCTCTTCAGAGATGCGGTAGTACAATGGATTCGAATGGCAAAATTTGCAGTAGGGCTTGGCCTGCTTTAACGCTTCAGAATCTGTGGACCTGATTCCGTGGGCACTTTGGTTAAAGAGATCGATAATTTTTTGATGGGAAAATTTTTCCTGGGCAAACGGCGGTTTTATGTGGCACTGATTGGCGCAATTGACGGTTTCGGTGATCGGATCGTGTGGAATTTTGGTGATGTTGGTATGACAGTCACGGCATTCAATTTTGCGGTGAACGCTGCGGTTGTAAATTGCTTCATCAACATTATAGTTCCATCTCTTGCCGTTTTCATCGATTCGGCCGATAAGCCGATGTTTGTGGCACATGAGACAGTTGTACTCATCGGCTGCTTTGGCCGGGGAACCGAAAAATAAAGGGAGGAGGGTGCCTGCTAAGGCCAGGCAGATAATGATATGTTTGTTGATTGCTCTCAGAGCGCTGTCCCTTTTCAATTCAATGTTTAAGGCGCTCCAGCTCAGGCGTAAAATACCGCTATCTTGCTACTTTGTGGCATCCTAAGGGATACGATTTTATGTGTCAAGCAAAAAGATTCAGTGATAGATGTGAAAATAGGGGCGTTTGGCGAAGAAAAGCCGATCACACTATTCCCAATCCAGAAGTCGGTTTTGTCCTTCCAGCTTGCGGATTTCGGTCAGGTCCTGGCTGACCTCCAGGCACCCCCGGTAGCGGCCGCCGGCATCCCTTACCGGGAAGTAGCGGATATAGATAAATTTGCCGCCCAGTTCGATCCAGAACGCGGCCGAGTCCCGGGAACCGGATTTGAAGGCGTCCAGGATCTTGTTGACCACGTGAACACTTTTGGGGGGATGGCAGTTGCGCACTTCGCGGCCGATGATCGCCGGGCTGCGGGGAAATATGCGCTCCGGACCTTCGGAATAGTAGGCCACCCGGTCGTTTTCGTCGACAAAGGTCAGGTCCACCGGCAGGTGGGTCAGCATCAGATTGATCTGCTCCAGGGTCATCCGTCCGGTGTCCAGACCCAGCGCTCCGGCTACATCCTGGAGGACCTCTTCGGGGGCGGGGGCCTCGGCTTCTTTTAAAATTTTATCGGGCCAGCCTTCATCGGGAAGCACCCAGGCAAAACCGATGTCCGCCTCCCCTTCCTTGACCTTGACCCACTCACTGTCGGTGAGCATGTCCAGGCTGGTGGGAAAGAGGATGTGTTCCTCCTTGTAAATCATATCCCGGATGGCCTGGATGGCTTCTTTCAGGGAGGCGACCGTTTGAACGGGATCGTTGCCGGCAAAGGCCTCCCGGGCCTGTTTCAACTGGGTCCGGATATCATCATGAATGGACCACATCACCTGGGAAGGGCCGGTAAAGTGGTGGGCTTCCAGCATGGGAAAGAGCTGGTTTTCCTTGCGGGTGTAATGGGTGTTGATTTCCGACAACTGTTCGATGAGTTCTCCCAGCGTCCGGCGGTGCTTTTCTAAAGCTTCCGGTGTGGGAGGCTGGCCCAGCAGACCCATGAGCATACTGGTGTCACTCATAATTTTTTCGGAAGCCCGGTTCTCCTTCATATAGGTGTGAACCGGGTGACCCAGAGGCGGATCCGGCCGGTCCTGCTCTTCCAGGGCCTCTTTGAAGATTTCCACATGCACGTCGCAAAGCCGCTTGATCTCTTCTGCGGGCATGCCTTCGTTCATAAGCTCCTGTTCTATTCCGGCGATTTCAGGGGCTTCGACGCCCTGGATCAAATCTTTGAAGCGCTGCTTGAGAACCTGCATGTCTCCCCCGTCGTGTAAATCTTTGATGATTCCTTTCAGGGCGGCCTGCCGTTCTTTAGGGTCCGTCAAAGGCTCAACCTGAGGGGCAGCAGTAGCCTCACCGGAGTTGTCGCCGCTGCCGCTGTGCTTTTCGATTTCAGCCGTCAAAGATTCTATTAATTTATCGATTTTGAGTCCGCTGACCGTCGAAGCCATCTCCAGGGAGGCCACCTTGCCCATGGTTTTGCGCATGATGGGATTTTTCAGCCCCTTGAACTTGGGAGAAAGCGTGATTAAAAAGTCTTCTAAAAAGGGGTATTGTTTCAACAGTTCGTCGATCTTGGTTTTGGCATTTATTCCCATGGAGGTACCTTCCTTGTTAGTGGGTTGGGGTTCAGGGCTTGCCCGCACTCTGGCGGGTTCAAAGGTTCACCGTTTATATAGCAACAAGGACCGATGAACTCGTCAGGGGATACAACAAAATAAACACCGAGTCAACGGAGTCAATAAGGTTAGTATTTCTTCCACTGGATTTATGGCAGAATAGAAGCAGTATATGAGAATATACCGGATAGTATTCATATGTCATTCCCGCGCCGGCGGGAATCCAGAAAGGGACGCAACTCTAGTGAGCATCCGCTTCGAATTGCTGCTCAATGATAAGCGCCGGTTTGAGAAGCACGGAGACTACGAAGACACCCAGTGCCAGGATGCCAAGGGTCACGCCGACTTCCACCCAGCTGGGTGCGTAATCGACAATTTCCCCCAGGGGTGACGGGACAAGTCCCGGCACGATCAACCCGATGCCCTTTTCGACCCAGATCCCCAGAAATAGCAGGATGCAGGCCGGAACCAGAACGATCGGTTTGTTGCGGCCCGGGTTAAAGGCCATGGTCAAGGTACCCAGCACGTTCATAACGATGGCGGTCCAGATCCACGGCACCAGGGCTGTGTGGCCGTCAAGGCCGAAGTAAAGGTAGATCGCAGGCTGGCTGTGATGGGTGGGAAGGTAAAACTCTTTAAAAACCTCCGAAAAGAGCATAATCAAATTAATGATGGCTGCAACCGCAACAATTCGCCGGATTTTGTTGAAGACCTGTTCTTCTATCCGGAATGAAGTGGTGGATTGAATGATGATTAATACCACGGTGATCAATGCCGGACCGGCTGCAAAAGCGGATGCCAGAAACCGTGGACCCATCAGAGGATTGTTCCAGAAAGGCCGGGCCGGAAGGCCCTGATACAGGAAGGCCGTTACCAGGTGGATGCCGAAGGCCCAGAATATCGAAAGAAAAACAAAAGGCAGATATTTTTTTTCATCGGGTTTGCGATTGTAGTAATGAGAAAAAAGGATATAAGACGGGACAATCAGGTTTAAGACCAGATAACCGTTGAGCACCAGGACATCCCAGGTCAGCAGGGAGGTCGGCCAGTTAAAAAGCCCGATGACCGGTATCAAATGCCAGGCATTCCAGGGGGCGCCGAGGTCAACAAAAACAAACATCAGGCACATGATCAGCGCGCCGATAGCCACGCACTCGCCGATGATCACGACTTTATGCAGATCTTTGTCCTTGAAAATATAGGACGGCAAAATAATCATGACGGCCGCGGCAGCCACACCCACCAGAAAGGTGAAATTGGCAATGTAAAAACCCCAGCTGACGATGTTGGACATGTTCGTGGCGGCCAGACCGACTTTGATTTGAACAAAATAGGCATACACACCCAGCATCATCAAAGCGACCAAAATGCACAGATACAGCTGATAGACGATACCGCCGGACAGGCTCCACCGGATAACATCCTTGCCAAATTCGATGACTTCCTTAATAGTTTTCATGATTTCTTATTCCTGCGTTATGTCGTAATCCCTGACCATATGCATCTTGGGGAAGTTGAAAGCGAACCGCAGAACCGCAGAATAACGAATATCGAATTTCGAAGGATGGTTTCGCTGCGCTCAAGCCATTTTTTATTAAAAAGACAGCATACATTCTTTCGACATTCGAGATTCATTATTCGATATTCGACATTCGCTTTTTTCGAGTTCCTTTTTCGATCAGACCGGCCGGTTTGGGTTGTGGCGGTTTCGCTGACACCTGAAACCCGACGCCTGACACCTAATCTTAATCAACAAAATACCAAAACTTAGGATCCGTCCCCAAATCTTCTTTCCACCTGAAAACCTTCTTGTTCTTGAGCACAAATCTGATTTCGCTGTCGGGATCCAACAGATTGCCAAATACCCTGGCACCGGTGGGGCAGGCTTCCACACAGGCGGGAAGTCTGCCCTGACGGCTGCGCTGAACGCAAAAGGTGCATTTTTCCATCTGGCCACGATGGCGCATGCGGTTGCCGAGATAGTGCTGCTTTTTGGTCATTTCTTCCTTCGGAACCACGGGTTCGTTCCAGTTGAACCGGCGTCCGTAATAGGGGCAGGCGGCGATACAATAACGGCAGCCGATGCACCAGTCGTAATCCACGACCACAATGCCGTCCGGCTCCATCCAGGTGGCCTTGACGGGGCAGGCTTTGGTGCAGGGTGCATCCTGACAGTGAAAGCACTGGACCCCCATATAGAAATGATCCGCCACCGGCACCTCATGGAAGAATTTGCCGTCGCCGACCTCGGGCGACATCTTGCCGTGCTCCATTTCAAATATTCTTATGTACTGGGTATTTGATTTGCGGTCGAGATTGTTTTCCTTGACACAGGCCGCCACACATTCCATGTAACCCTCACAGCGGGTGACATTAAAGGCATAGCCGAATAAAACGTTTTCAATCGGCGCCTTGGAACTCATCTGAACATTTGCGTTATTTTTTAATTTGGCCAGGCGCTCCAGGCGTTGAACCGTTTCATCCTTTTCCTCCTGGGTCATGAGGCGGTAGTTTTTCTTGAAGTATTCCTTGAACTGTAAGGAAAGTTCTTCCTTGGAGCCCAACATCCCGGTGCTGCAGCCCGTGAGCATGGCCGCGCCGCCTATGGCGGCAAACTTGGCGGCACCTTTGAGGAAATCCCGGCGCCCGGTCTTTTGGCCCTGGGGTTGGCGGTCTTTTTTTGGTTTCTGACAATCGCTATTCTTCAGCGGATCCATGTTAGTTCCCTATTTTTTATATGGCGGTGAGTATGTTGCCGGCCAACGTTTTTCAAAGCGTGGTGAGTGAGGATTATGACAGGCGGCGCAATTTGTGACGACCCGTTCTCCAGCCCAGTAAGACAGGCGCTTGCCGTGCGCACCGCCCGCCCAATCCTTTTTTTGTCTGAAATGGCACTGACCACACATCTGGTAACTGTGATCCATGTCTATTGTTGTTCCTACTTCGGTCACCAGAAAATCACGCTCCTCCTTATTGTGACAGGTAAAACAGGAAAGCGGTTTATCCGGGCTGCCATGATTCAGACGGATATCCCCATGGGCCACTTCAGCCGCCTGGTCGATACCGACCGGTTTATTATTGTGGCATTGGCTGCATTTAAACCGCTGTATCTTGTCCTTGCGGGTTTCCGTCCAGAAACGCCCCCCCTGGTACGGGGTTCGCACCATAATTGTATCTAGCGGCAGTGCGATAACCGATTCGGCACTGATTTGATCATCAAAGGGCGCAGCTGCGGTTTGATAAATCCGGGTGACGCCGCCCTGATCGGCATAGGCGCTCCATCCTGAAAACAAAACGAGCAGCAAGGAGAACAACGGCCACAGGTATTTTTTTTGCGTTGGTGTCTTCATAATGTTCCTAAATTGGCTAAGTATTCACTTACGACTGAACAGCCCGGCACTGGTTTCCGGTACATGACATTGCCGGCAATTACCCCGTGAAGGATGCTCCACCCGAATGGACGCCACCGCACCCGGGCCCACATGGCAGGCAATGCAATTGCCTCTCATCTGAAGCTCGTGGGGAATGGGGGGCGGTGCACCGGGCAGTTCCGACCGGCCCAGCCGGGGTGTGGTTACACTCATCCAGTCGGTGGCGACAAACAGCCGGGCATCCGTCTGGGCCAGGTGACATTGCCGGCAGGCGGTCTGCTCCGGGTGGGGTGTCAGGGGCGTATGCCCTTTCAGCTCTTCGGACCACCCACCCCTGGCATGGCAGGCCAGGCATTCAATCAGCGCCAGATCGGCCTCCTCCACCTTGTGCGGAATAATGGGCGGGGACCCGGGATACTGCCGGCGGGCGTAATAATCGCTGAGGGTCCGCTCGGTGGACGTACCCGCCAGATATTCCCTGGACAATTGGTCATAATTGATAAATATGGCTTCCCCGCCTTGATCAAAGTCATCTTCCCCGGTTGTCACCACGGCGGTCTCCATTTGTTCGCTATCAAAGGAAAAGGCCGACAACACGATAAAGGGTAATGCCACGAGGCAAATCCCGGCAAAAACGAGAAATACCTTTCCCACCTTTTGCTCTGAATTTTCCATTATACTCTCTCCAGTTTTACGGCACATTTTTTATAGTCCGGCTGTTTGGATATGGGGCAAAACGCATCCAGGGTTACCTCATTGATCAGATAGCTTTCGTCAAAGAACGGCACGAAAACCATGCCCACCGGGGGTTTGCCCCGGCCGTTGATGCTGGCCTTCATCATCACCGACCCCCGGCGGGAAGAAACCTTGACCTTCATGCCGTTGGTGATGCCCATGCGGGCGGCATCATCGGGGTTAATTTCCACATAGGATTCCGGTACCGCCCGGTGCAAAATCGGCACACGGCGGGTCATGGAGCCGGTGTGCCAGTGCTCCAGAATCCGGCCGGTATTGAGCCAGAAGGGGTATTCGCTGTCAGGTGATTCCGCCGCCGGCTCATAAGGCCGCAGCCAGATCCAGGCCCTCTTATCGGGTTTGCCGTAAAAGTCAAAATCATCCCCGCTGGCGGCCGCCGGGTCATATTTGGGATTGTAGCGCCACTTGGTTTCCATGCCGTCGACATAGGGCCATTGAAGTCCGGACTGCGCTTTGAGGTCATTGTAGGGTGCCATCCGGTGTTTGGGGGAATCGTGAAACCGGATGTATTCGTTCCAGATGTCTTCGATGTAGGTGTCCTCGGACCAGGAGAACTGTTTCTCGTATCCCATGCGGCGGGCCACCTCGATGATCTGCCAGGTGTTGCTCATGCAATCCCCCGGCATGGGAACGATCTGTTCGTTGTGCTGGGTGCGCCTTTCCGAGTTGCCGAAAAATCCCTCCCTTTCGATCCACAGGGCAGACGGCAGCACCACGTCGGCGACATCATAGGTGGGGGTGGGATATATTTCCGATACCACCACAAAGCGGCCTTCCTTTTCAGCCCCGTTGCGGTAGCGGTTTAAATTGGGCATGGTAACCATGGGGTTGGTTACCTGGATCCACATGAAGCGGATATCTCCCCGGTCCAGGGCCCGGAACATCTCCACGGTGTGATAGGTGGGCTTGGGATCGATGTTTTCGACCGGCACATCCCAGATTTCGGCGGCCATCTTGCGGGCCTCTTCATTCATGACTACCCCGTGGGGCAGTTTGTGGGTCAGGGTGCCCACTTCACGCACCGTGCCGCAGGCGCTGGGCTGACCGGTCAGTGAAAACGGGCCGTTGCCAGGCTGGGAGATCTTGCCCACCAGCAGGTGGCAGTTGTAGACCAGATTGTTGATCCAGGTGCCCCGGGTGTGCTGGTTCATTCCCATGCACCAGTAGGAGGTCACTTTTTTATCCGGGTCGCCGTAAAGGGAGGCCAGGTATCTGATATCTTCGGCGGAGACACCGGAGACTTTTTCGACCTTTTCGGGGGTGTAATCCTCTAAAAAGGCCTTGTAGGCCTCCAGATCGACGGTTTCGGCTTTATCTGCAAACTTGAAATGGTCTTCGGTGCCATAACCGATGTTGGTTTTGCCTTTGTGGAAGGAAACGTGCTTGTTGACGAAATCCCAGTTGATCCATTCATTGCGGAAAAGTTCATAGCAGATGGCGTTGGCCACCGCCAGGTCCGTCTGGGGCCTGAAGAGGATCGATTTGTCCGCAGCCTGGCTGGTGCGGGTGGTGCGGGTGGCAAAATCAATGATTTTGACATGGCCCTTGGTCTTGCGGTTGGCAAGCATTCTGGAAAAGAGCACCGGGTGCATTTCGGCCATATTATTGCCCCAGGTGATGAAGACGTCGGCATGATCGATGTCGTCATAACAGCCCATGGGCTCGTCCAGGCCGAAGCTGGTTAAAAACCCTGTTACGGCACTGGCCATGCACAGGCGGGCATTGGCTTCCAGGTTGTTGGTGCCGATACAGCCCTTGAACAGCTTGGAGGAAACATAACCGTCGGTAATCGACCATTGCCCGGACCCGTACATGGCAACCGAATCTTTTCCGTGGCTCTTGATGGTTTCCTGCATTTTGGTGGCCACCAGGTCCAGGGCTTCCTTCAAAGGCGTTTCCACCAATTGGCCGTTTTTGCGAACCAGGGCCTTGGTGATTCTATCCTCGCCATAAAGGATCTGGACGGAATGGTAACCTTTGACGCAGCACAGCCCTTTGTTGACCGTGCAGTTGGGATCGCCTTTGACCGCCACGGCCCGTTCGCCGGAGACACCGACCAGAAGGCCGCATCCCGTGCCGCAAAAGCGGCAGGGCGTTTTTTTCCATTGCATGCCGCCTGAAGCTTGATCCAGGCTCTTCCACGCACCGAAACTGATTCCCGGAAACAGGGTCGCCGCCGCCGCCGCGGCACTGTTTAAAGCCATGGTTTTAATGAATGATCGTCTGGTGATACTCATGTGCCACTCCTTTTCTAAAGACACGGTTTACTGGTCCACATGACCGAAGGTCATGCCTAAAGATTCTAATGAATTCAATTCCTTGAGCTTTTTTTGCAAGGCTTTCTCCTGGTCCTCATCCGGCGTGTCGGTGACCAGAATCAGGATTTCTTCATTATCGGCCGGGGTTGCCTCGCAGTAGTCCAGGGACGCGAGGTCTTTTAGCAGTTGCTCTTTGGCTCCCCGTTTGGGGTAGGCCAGATAGCTGAAGACAGGCATATGTTTCCTGTGGAAATATTAGTAACGGAAATAGTGAGTTAGCAGCCGAACAAAACGAGGACATTTTTAATTTAATTAAAAATGCTGTCTCAAAATATTAAGAAACCAATAACATTATTATGCGTAACAAAGGTGTTAAAGGTGTATCTTTACGGTAATCAATACCGTCATCTGTTTTGTTGGATATATTTGGGATCTGACTGTGATGTTTTTGTTAGCCTGCAGGCAGTCAAACCTCACAGCAGACACTTTTTTGGCGGTTTATAACCATTATCAATCATCGATATACATTTCTTTGACTTAAGTCAATTAATTCATATTAAAGAACTATGAAATAAAAATGGGTTGAAATAAGTATTTTTATATCAAGAAGACAGTATTTTAAGTTCTGTTGGAAGAGATGGTTATTCGGGGGCATTTGGTAGCTTTTAATGGTCTGCAATTATTGGGGAGATTTTCTCGGACAGATCATAATTCTATAGAGATATCCACCTCCTTTGCGGGTTAATTCTAATCTGAGTTGGGCGCTTAACTTATGTTCCGACAAGCAAACCGAGCCGTGAATTAATTACAGACCTTCGTTGATCTGATGGGTGTAAATCAATTCTACGGTATTGTCATCAATTATTCTGACAAAGGCACTATCCCGGTAGGTATAGATTAAATAGCCATACAGCTCGTTATTTTGTCCTGAGATTTCAAGAACATCATCCAGATAGTAAACGGCGCTGCTGGTGACTTCGTCTTTTTCGGTGACCTTCACCCAATCAATGGACAATTGGATTTTTTGGTCGTTTTTTATTTTATACACCAGGGCGGTTGGGGGTCTAAAATAAACCGTGTAATTATTCCAGGTTTGCCGGAGTTCTTCGCCGGTAATTTTATCTGTTCTTTTCAGGTTTTTATAGTTCCATTCGCCGCAGCCGCTTATACCTAAAATGAGAATCCCAAGACAAAACCAGCTAACGGCGATGATCCATCCCTTAAACATTTTCTGTCATCCTCCTTACGGAGCGTCCTGGACTTGATGATTGTAAATTAGCTCCACCGTATTTGCATCAATAATTTTGATAAACGCACTATCTCTGTCGGAATACACGATATAGCCATACAACTCATCATTATTTTCTCCCCAGCGGTTGTCGGGCTTTGGTTATTCAAAAATTCGGTGAAACAATTTATCATCGGCCGATAAGCATTCTTTTTTTAATCGGCGGTATTTTTCCAGAAGTTCCTTGCCTTCCCTTGAAAGCCGGGAGCCTTCCTTTCTATCCGTATGCACAATAACTGTGTTCAAGTGCTTTTCTGTGGTTTTTATTTTACTCCAGACAGCCTTGTAGGACATCTTCATCATTTTGGCCGTTTGGTTGATGGAGCCCGTTTTCTCGATGTTATCCAGGATCTCCATGCGACCCTCACCAATGATGGCATTGTCATCCTCATCGACAATCCACTGACTCGATCTGAGTTTTAGTTTCGCCATTTTTATATTAAGTCTTCTATCAGTTATTATTGCGTGTAAAACGGCTCTCGACGCTTTTTAAATGCGGCTAAAAGCGGTTTCAAATTCCCAGAATTTTAGGCAACGAAAGTGGCTTCAAAGCTGCTTTACAATGTACTAGACAATAGAAGCGGCATTAGATGCTTAGATTGTGTTTGATAACAAGGCGTTGATTCGAATCAAAAGCGGAGCGTACACGTTAGTACGTGAGCATTTTGAGTTGAATCACAACGCAGTTAGCGGACACAAGATAA
>Ga0210060_1000113_pt1 | contig 47227 bp, 48 predicted proteins | sample Joice_CattailNLB_FD_184871 | JGI IMG/M metagenome (GOLD analysis project Ga0210060, IMG submission 184871) | Wetland microbial communities from San Francisco Bay, California, USA, that impact long-term carbon sequestration - Joice_CattailNLB_D2... | ecosystem: Environmental > Aquatic > Marine >...
CGAGGTCGGTGAGAAAAGGCGTCGACGCCATCGTGAAGCTGACGCCTTCGGCGCGGATCAGCTCGACCGCCTTGCGCGGTGCCCAGACGTCCTGCAGCACGGCGCGCGCCTGCAGCACGATCGGCATCATCATGCCGTAGATGAAACCGGTCTGGTGCGCGAGCGGCGAGGCCATCAGCACCACGTCGTCGCGCGACAGCCGCATGCGCTCGGCGTAGCGAACGATGTTCGACATCAGGGTATTCGCCGAATGCATCACCCCCTTCGGTTCGCCCGTGGTGCCCGAGGTGTAGATGAGCTGCATCACGTCGTCCGGCCCGAGGCGGTTCGCATGGAGGATCGCGTCGGCGTCGGGCTCACGCTCCCAGGCCGGCCCGGTCAGCAGCGCCTCGAAGCCATCGGGGCCTTCGCCGCCGACCACGACGACGTGGTTCAGCTTCGGCAGCGTCGGTTGCAGTTCTTTCAGCATCCGCTCGAAATCGAAGCCGCGGAAGGACTTGGGCACGACCACGAGCTTGGTCTCGCCGTGCGCGAGCATGAACGAGAGCTCACGCTCGCGGAAGATATGCATCAGCGGATTCATCACCGCGCCGATGCGCGCGCAGGCAAGGTAAAGCGCGACGAAGGGCCAGCCGTTGGGCAGCTGCACCGACACCACGTCGTTGCGTCGAACGCCCAGGCGCGCAAGCCCGACCGCGATCCGATCGGCGAGGGTGGCCAGTTCGCGGTAGCGCAGGCGGCTCACTTCGCCGCTTTCCACCCGTACGGCAGTCAGCGCGGTCTTGTCGGCGCAGGCCGTCACGCAAGCGTCGAGCGCGTCGTTGATCGTGCGGTCGAGCCAGTAGCCCTGCGCCACCATCTGCGCGCGGCGCGGGGCGAGCAGGACGGCGTCGAACTCCATCGGCTCAGTGCCCGAGCGCGTGGAGGAACTCGTTCCTCAGCTGCGCGTCGTCCTGGAACGCGCCGGCGAAGGCCTGCGTCACCACGCGCTCGTCGCCGCGCCGGTCCTCGCCGAGCAGCAGGCACAGCTGCTCGGCTTCGATCACACAGGCGCCGCCCCTGGCGCGGCCGTGCGTCACCAGCGCCTCGGCCACGTCGCGCGTCATCCACTCCTGGTAGGTGAAGCGGTGGCCGATCGCGTCGACCATGCGCGCGATGCGGCCGAAGCCGTGCAGGCGCCCCCCGGGCAGGTAGGCGACGTGCGCCACGCCGCGGAACGGCACCAGGTGGTGGGGGCACACGCCGTGGATCGCGATCCCGCGCAGCACCACCATGTCGCTGCGCGGGTCGTCGAAGCCCGCGCCGAGTGCCTCGGCCGGGTCGAGCGCATAGCCACCGAGCAGCCGGCGCTGCCAGAGCTCCCTGACCCGCTCCGTGGTGCGGCCCATGTGCGCGCCTTCCGGCTCGATGCCGCAGGCGCGCAGCAGGGCGGCGACCGCGGACTCGAAGGCCTGCGCGTCGAAGGGGCGCTGCTGGGCGATGCCGATGTGGTCGGTTGGGCGCTGCGCGTGGTCGTGTGCGTGGTCGAGGTGCGCGTGCATGGCGGGCTCCCGCGGGGTGCGTGAGCGCGAGAATACTCCAGCGCGTGGGGCTGGGAAATTCTGGGCTGCGGTCGGAAGGGTGCGCGGCGGGACGGGTTGTGGCTGCGACCGACCCGGATGCGGAATGTCGGCTTGCAACACAAAGCGCTCGTCTATGTTGGGTTGACGAACGTGAGCCAAACCCACGCAACCTTGCGAGGTTCATATCGTGAATCAACAGCTTGACTCTAGCTGCATCGGATGTCACGGACGAGTGCGAGGCAACAACCTGAATCTGGCTCCTTTGTTGCATGGGGGCGCCGTGATTTACGACGCGGATGTCGACTGTTCAAAGTTAGAAGGCGCTGTCAACGAAGGGTACGGAGTGACGTTAGTGCATGAAGTCCATGTCCGATCTCGATCGCCTGAAGGAGCAGCTCGTCTATCTCAGGCTCTGGCTTGGAATCGTCGTAGTAGCGGAAATTAGTCTCGTCGGATGGCTCGCGTCTGCAGTTGATAGCGCATCGGACAGACTCCTTGCACTTGCCATCGCCACAGTTGTATTGCTAGGCTTGGGTATCTTTTTGCTCCATCGCCAGATCCAGCGTCGTATCGACGAGATCGGGAGGCTATAGGATGGACATCGTTGTTGGCATCGTGATGCTTGCCGTCGCGCTCTTATTCGTCGGTATCGCCCTCCACGCCGCGTACCACAAGTAGCGCCTTCTAACCCCGTGGTGGTGAGCGACACTTTTCGCTCGGCGCTCGGCGCGCCTACGCCCAGCGCGCCACACCACGAACGTTCGTCGAACACCTGCTCCTGGCCGTAACCGGATACCGGTGATCCGGACGGAACCGCGTTGAGGATACTGCACCGCGCGCAGGCGGTGTCGCGGTCAGGCAATCGTCGCAGATCACCGAATCGACGCTCGGGCAATCCCGTCCTGACCGCCTACCTCAGCACGAAAACCAGCTTGCCGCGCAGGTGCCGTCCTTCGCTCACCGCGTGCGCGGCGGCAGCTTCGTCGAGCCTGTAGCGCCGGATCTCGGGCACACGCAGCGCGCCGGCAGCCACGAGCGCGACGAGCCGCTCGAGGTGCGGCCGGTCGCGGCGCACGTTCGGGCGCAGCGCGCGCACGTCGGCGCGCGGCGAGGGCGGCGCGGAGGCGCCCGAGGCGATGAACGCGGCGCGCCCGCCGGTCTTGACGACGGTAAATGACCGCGTCGCGACCTCGCCGCCGATGGTTTCGAACACCGCATCGCAGACCGGCCCGAGGGCGGTGAAGTCTTCCTTCTCGTAGTCGATCGCGCGGTCGGCGCCGAGCGACTTCACGTAGGCGAGGTTCGCGCCGCGCGCGGTCGAGATCACGGTCGCGCCGAGGTGCTTCGCAATCTGGATGGCGAGACTTGCCACGCCCCCGGCGCCGCCCTGCACCAGCACGGTCTCGCCGACCTTGACCTCGAGCGTGTCCTCGATCGAGACGAGCGCAGTCAGCCCCGCGAGCGCGAGCGCGGCGCACTCGGCGTGACCGAGCGACGCGGGCTTGCGGGCGATGATCGAGGCCTTGATCGCGAGCTTCTCGGCGTAGGCGCCTTCCTGCCCGACGTCGCAGACGCCGAACACTGCGTCGCCGACCGCGAAGTCGGTGACGCCCGCGCCGAGCGCGGCGACGACACCGGAGAAGTCGCGCCCGGGCACGTAGGGGAAGCGCGGCACCGGCGCGTAGCTCCCGGCGCGCACCCTCCAGTCGGCGCCGTTCACGCTCGCCGCGTGCACGTCGACGAGCACCTCGCCCGCTGCGGGGGCCGGATCCGGCAGGTCGCGGACCTCCATGACCTCGGGACCGCCGTGCTTCATGAAACATGCCGCCTTCATGCTTCCTCCTCGAGAATCCCGCGTGAGGGTATCAGCTTTGCGGACGGACTTGACCCGGACTTGACCCGCCGCGCCCGGCATGCGAAAGATGACGGCACGGAGGAGCACAGCGCATGATCGTAGAGCAGATCTGGACCGACAACGCCTATCGCAACTTCAATTACCTGATCGCCTGCGCCGAGACCGGCGAGGCGCTCGCGATCGACCCGCTGGATCACCAGAAATGCCTTGCGCGGGCGAAGGCGCGCGGCTGGACGATCACGCAGATCCTCAATACCCACGAGCACGGCGACCACACCGGCGGCAACGCGGCCATGGTCAAGGCGACCGGGGCGAAGCTTCTCGCGCATCACAACGCCAAGGCGCGCATTCCCGGCATGGACCGCGGCCTGTCGGCCGGCGACGTGGTCAAGGTCGGGCGCACGGTCGAGCTCGAGTCGCTCGACACGCCGGGGCACACCATGTGCCACATCTGCCTGCTGTCGCATACGGATACGCCCGCGCTGTTCTGCGGCGACACGCTGTTCAACGCCGGCGCCGGCAACTGCCACAACGGGGGGCATCCGGCCGAGCTCTACCACACCTTCAGCACCCAGCTCGCCCGGCTGCCCGACGCGACGCTCGTCTACCCGGGTCACGACTACATCGCGAACAACCTCAAGTTCACGCTGAACCGCGAGCCCGACAACCGGCGCGCGGCGAAGCTGCTCGACGAAGTGGGCGGGCAGAATCCGGATGCGCCGCTGGTGTCCACGCTGGCGCTGGAAAAGGAGATCAACACCTTCTTCCGCCTGCACAGCCCGAGCGTCATCGCGCGCCTGCGCGAAGTCTTCCCCGACCTGCCGGATGCGCCCGACCCACAGACGGTGTTCGTCAGGCTGCGCGAGCTGCGCAACAAGTGGTAGCCGCAAGCCGAGGAGAGACGCGCATGGAGACGCTCGCAAGCTACGTCCGCGGCCGCTGGGAGCGCGGCAGCGGCGCCGGTCAGACCCTGGTGAATCCCGCGACCGAGGAGCCGCTCGCGCAGGCCTCGAGCGAGGGCGTCGATCTCGCCGCCGCGCTCGAGCACGCGCGCGCCGTAGGCGGGCCGGCGCTGCGCGCACTCGGCTTCGCCGAGCGCGGCGCGCTGCTCGGCAAGATGGCCGAGGTGCTGCAGAAGAATCGCGACGCGCTGCTCGAGCTGGCGATCGCGAATGGCGGCAACACGCGCTCGGATGCCAAATTCGACATCGACGGGGCGATCGCGACGCTGCTCGCGTACGCCGAGACCGGCGCGCAGCTCGGCGAGGCGCGGTTTCTCGTCGACGGCGAGGGGCTGCAGCTCGGCCGATCGCCGCGCTTCCACGGCCAGCATGTCTGCGTGCCGCGCTGCGGGGTCGCGGTGCACGTCAACGCGTTCAACTTTCCTGCCTGGGGGTTCGCGGAAAAGGCGGCCGCGGCGCTGCTCGCGGGAATGCCGGTGCTCTCCAAGCCGGCGACCAGCTCGGCGCTCGTCGCGCACCGCGCGATGGCGCTGCTGGTCGAGGCCAAGTTCCTGCCCGAGGGCGCGCTGTCGCTCGTGGTCGGCACGCCGCGCGAGCTGCCGGGGCTGCTCGGCGCGCAGGACGTTCTCGCGTTCACCGGCTCGGGCGAGACCGGCGCGCGGCTGCGCGCGCTGCCGAACGTGATCGAGCACGCGGTGCGCGTGAACGTCGAGGCCGACAGCCTCAATGCGGCGCTGCTCGGCCCCGACGTCGAGGCCGCAAGCGACATGTACGAGCTGTTTCTCAAGGACGTGCAGCGCGACATCACGCAGAAGGCGGGCCAGAAGTGCACCGCGATCCGCCGTCTGCTCGTGCCGCAGGCGATCGCGCCGACGCTGCGCGATGACCTCGCCGAGCTGCTCGGGCGCGTGCGCGTCGGCAACCCCGCGCTCGAGGAGGTGCGCATGGGGCCGCTCGCGAGCGCGGCGCAGCTCGCCGAGGTGCGCGAGGGCGTCGCCCGGCTGGCCGCCGAGGGGCGTCTCGCCTTCGGCGGCGCGCAGGCGGTGAGCGCCGAAGGCGTCGCGGCCGGCAAGGGCTACTTCATTGCGCCGGTGCTCGTCGAGTTCGATGCCGGAGCGCTTGCCGACGCGGTCCACGCGCGCGAGATCTTCGGACCGGTCGCCTCGCTGCTGGCGTACTCGGGCGACGCGCAGGAGGCGGTGTCGATCGCCGCGCGCGGGGCAGGCGGCCTCGTGAGCTCGGTGTACTCGGACGACGTCGACTGGGTGCGCGAGGTCGCGCTCGGACTGGCGCCGTACCACGGCCGGCTCTACCTCGGGCACCCGAAGATCGACCTCGCGCCGGGCCCCGGCACGGTGCTGCCGCAGCTGGTGCACGGCGGGCCGGGGCGCGCGGGCGGCGGCGAGGAGCTGGGCGGGGTGCGCGCGCTCGCCTTCTACTCTCAGCGGGTCGCGCTCGAGGGCTCGCGCCCGGTGATCCAGAAAATACTCGGCATGCGCGGCTGAGAGGGGAGACGGAGAGTCCGATGCAACACGTTCGTTTCGGAAGCACGGGGCTCAAGGTGTCGCGGCTGTGCCTCGGCACGATGACCTTCGGCCTGCAGTGCGACGAGGCCGCGTCGTTCGCGATCCTCGATGCGGCGGCCGCGGCCGGGATCACGTTCATCGACACCGCCGACGTGTACCCGCTCGGCGGCACGCTCGAGACGGTCGGACGCACCGAGGAAATCGTCGGCAAGTGGCTGCGCGGGCGGCGCGAGCAGTTCGTGCTGGCGACCAAGTGCAGCGGCAAATCCGGGCCCGCCGCCTGGCAGCAGGGCAGCTCGCGCAAGCACGTGCTGGCCTCGATCGACGCCTCACTCAAGCGCCTCGGCACCGACTACGTCGACCTGTACCAGGTGCACCACTTCGACGACACGGTGTCGGTCGACGAGACGATCGAGGCGTTCAACGCCGTGCGCGAGGCCGGCAAGGCGCGCTACATCGGCGTGTCCAACTACCATGCCTACCGCATCGCGCGCGCGCTCGGCCGTGCCGAAGCGCTCGGGCTCGCCAGGTTCGTCTCCGTGCAGCCGCGCTACAACCTGCTGTTCCGCGAGCTCGAGCGCGAGCTCTTTCCGCTCTGTGCCGAGGAAGGCCTGGCGGTGATTCCCTACAACCCGCTCGCCGGCGGGATGCTGACCGGCAAGCACAAGCGCGGCGCGCCGCCCGAGGGCAGCCGCTTCACGCTCGGGACGGCGGCGAAGAACTACACCGAGCGCTACTGGAAGGAACGCGAGTTCGAGACGGTCGAGCGTTTCATCGGGCTGGCGCAGGAGGCCGGTATCGCGCCCGCGACGCTCGCGCTCGCCTGGGTGCTTGCCAACCCGGTGGTCACCGCGCCGATCGTCGGCGCCAGCCGTGCCGATCAGCTCGCGGCGAGCGTGGCGGCGCTCGAGGTCCGGCTCGATTCGGCCCTGAAGGCGAAGCTCGACGCGCTGTCGCACGAATTCCGCATGGGCGACGCGGTGCGCTGACGGCTGGGCGGCACGCGGAGACCGCTTAGCGCGTCACGCGCGTGCTCGAGCGCAGGATGAAATCGGGCAGACCCTGGCCCATCGAGTGCTCGAAGCGAAGCGCGGCCCGGGAGGGGTTGAAGGCGATGCCGAGCGCGGCGCGCGCGCTGCGCTCGATTTCGTCGCGCAGCCTCACCAGGCGCTCGGCCGACAGCTGATCGGTGAACACGTAGGCCCGGTAGCCGCCGTCCGGATCGCCCTTGTAGTAATCGGGGGTGCTGCTGAAGTCGAGATCGACCGCGTGCAGGCGGTCGCCGGTCTGCGGCTGGACGTAGGTCCAGACGCCCGGCAGCGTCTCGTGCGGCACGGCGAGGTCGTAGTACGGCGTGCCGGGGTAGGTGGTGATGATGGTGCAGTCGAAATCGTCGGCGCCGACGCGGATCAGCCAGTCGCGTACCGCGAGCGCGCTTTCCTCGGATTCGCCCGGATGGCCGATCGACATGAGCGCCTTCACCTTGAGGCCGTGACGGTGGGCGATCGCCATCGTCCGCGTGTTGTCCTCCAGGCTGGCGCGCTTCTGGATGTTCTCGAGGATCCTGGGATGCCCGGCCTCGAAGCCGCAGAGCAGCCAGCGAAACCCCGCGCGATGCATCGCCGCCGCCTGCTCGTCGGTGAACAGCTCGGCCTTGACGAAGCCGCGCAGACGGAACGCGACGCCGAGCCGGCTTTGCAGGTCGGTCAACGCGTCCATCAGCTCGACCATCGTCTTGCTGACGTTCAGCTCGTCGTCGTAGAACATGAAGCCGGTGTAGCCTTGGCGCCGGTGCAGCTGCTCGATTTCGGCGATCACCGAGGCGGTCGAGCGGGTGCGGATCACGCGCAGGCTTTTTGAATTGCGTCCGCCGCAGAAGCCGCAGTTGAACGGACAACCGAGCTGGGCGATCAGGCTGGTCGCCGGAAAGCCCTCGATCGAGTAGCGATAGCTCTTCAGATCGACGAGGTCGCGCGCCGGGGGCGGGCTGGCGTCGAACTGCGCGTCGCTCATGAAATAGGGACCCTTGTGATCGTCGCCATCGACCACCGTCGGGCTGTCGGGCTCGAGCGCGCGGAACACCGCGAGCTCGCCGTCGCCGACGCAGATCACGTCGAACATCGCTTCGAGCTGCGCCGCGGCCTTGGCGGCGCGGCCGTCGCGGCCCGCCTTCTGCTCGAGCTTGTGCGCGGCGAAGGTCAGGGTCGCGTGCGGCCCGCCGAGGATGAGCTTCAGATCGGGCCGGACGCGGCGGCAGGCGCGCGCGATCTCGAAAACCGCCGGCAGCTGCGGCGTCGTGGCCGTGATCCCGAGTGCATCGTCCTCGCTGCGTTCCAGGTAGGCTTCGAGCGCTTCGACGTAGTTCTTGATGCCCGAGAGATCGAGCACGTTCACCGAATGGCCTGCGGCGCGCAATGCGGAGGCGATTTTGAGGATGCCGAGGCTGACGAACACGCGCTCGTCGAGCAGGAATGCAGACGGCGGAATGATCAGGCCGACCGCGCGCGGGGTCGCGGGAGGCAGCTGCGCGTCGGCAACGGTCGCAACGAGCGACTCGAGTGTCTGCATGGCTAGAGGCTTCGCTCTAATTTGCGCATCCCGTCGGGAGCCCGTTATTTTGCGCACATGCTAGCAAAGGCCACGGGGCGGCGCGTAGGACTTAGTTTGCAGCCGCTGTCCAGGGCGCTGCGGCTAAAGTACAGTTGTTGACAATCGACAGAGGACGGCAAGCGTGGCGACAATCCTCGTGGCACATGGCGCCTGGTCGGCCGGCTGGGCGTGGACAAGGCTGCATCCGCTGATGCGCGCGCGCGGCCACCGGCTCGTGACGCCCACCTATACCGGTCTCGGCGAGCGCGCGCATCTCGCGCATCGCGGGATCGATCTCGATTCGCATATCGACGACGTGCTCGCGGTGCTGCACTACGAGGATCTGCATGAGGTCGTGCTCCTCGGCCACAGCTACGGCGGTATGGTCGCGACCGGCGTTGCCGAGCGCGCGCCCGAGCGGATCGTGCAGCGCGTCTACCTCGATGCCTTCGTACCGCGCGACGGCGAGGCGCTGCTCGATCTGGTGTCGCCGGAAGCCCGCGCCGCGATGCGCAAGGCGGCCGCCGAGCAGGGCGAGGGCTGGCGCCTTCCGCCCAACCCGGTGCCCGAGGACACCTCGGCCACAGACCGCGCATGGATTCTGCCGCGCCGCGTGATGCAGCCGCTCGCGACCTTCGAGCAGCCGCTCGCCTTGAGCGGCGCCGCCGATCATCTGCCCTGCAGCTACGTCTATTGCACGCGGACCGCGCCGGGCGACGTGTTCGGGCCGTTTGCCGAGCGCGCGCGCGGCGCGCCCGGCTGGCGCCTGTTCGAGCTCGACGCGAGCCACAGCCCGAACGTCACCGCGCCCGTGGCGCTCGCCGACCTGCTCGCCGCCATCGTGAACGGCTGACTGCGACGCCGGCGCCTCAGAGTCCGGCGTTGCGCCACTCCGGATTCGGCTCGGCCGGCTCGCTCGCCAGCCCGGCGGCCTTGATCGCCTCGATCGCGCAGTACTCGTCCTTGTCCGAGGCGTCGCCGCTGATGCCGACCGCGCCGATCGCTGCGCCCGAGCCGTCCAGGATCAGCACGCCGCCCGGCACCGGCACAAAGCGGCCGTCCGACGCGGCGGCGAGCGCGGCCTGAAACGCAATCCGGCTGCCGAGCCGGTCGCGGATGAGCCGCGTCGACATGCCCATGCCGAGCGCCGCGCGTGCCTTGCCGAGCGCGATGTCGTAGCGCAGCAGGCCGCTGCCGTCCTCGCGCTTGAAGGCGACCAGGTTGCCGCCGGCGTCGAGCACCGCGACCACCATCGGCAGCAGACCTTCCTTGCGCCGCAGCGCGATCGCCGTGTCGATGATCTTGCAGGCGGCGTCGAGCGCGAGGCTCGAGTGCACGTCAGTCAGCGGTCCGGCCATGGCGTTCCTCTTCCTTCGGTTCGGGTTCGATCCACCGCAGTGTCGTGAATCCGGGCTCGAGCGTCCAGTCGATGGCTGCGCCGGGCGTTCCGGCGAGCACCGCGCGCCAGGCGACGCTCCAGGGATGCGATCCCGCGTCGACCGGCGCTTCGCCTGCGGCGCGCGCAGCGCCATCGTCCTCGGCCAGCAGCCGCCACAGCGGCTGGCCCGCGGCGCGGGCCGCCGCATCCCAGCAGGCCATGGCGCGCGCGGCGGCGACGTCCTCGCGGAAGGTGAAGCCGTAGCCGGCGACGCCCTCGCGCGTCAGCACCCGCACGACGAGCACCTCGGCACCGTCCGCGAGGCACAGGGAAACGGTGTGCGAATAGGCAGGCGCAGGCAGTTCGGACACGGCCGCATTATGGCCCTGGACTGCGCCCGCGGGCATCGCGATCGGGCGTAGAATCCGCAGCACGCTGCGTTCCGCTCCATCCCCCACGATGCCTTTCCTGACTCTGCGCGCAGCGCTGGCACTGGTCGTCGCAACGCTTGCCTCTGGCGCGATCGCTCAGTCCCAGCCACCGGCGAAACCGCGTGCGTTGTCGGTCGAGCGGAAGGTCTTCAGCGGCGATTTCGATGCGATGCTCGAGCGGCGCAGGATCCGCGTTGCGGTACCGCTCAGCCGCACCTTGTACTTCAACGATCATGGTCGCGAGCGCGGCGTCACCGCCGACACGGTGCGCGACTTCGAGACCTATCTCAACCGCAAGTACGCCAAGCAGCTGAAGAAGCGGCCGATCACCGTGGCGATGGTGCCGACCACGCGCGATGCGCTGCTCGCCGACGTCGCCGCGGGCAAGGCCGAGATCGCGGCGGGCGACATCACCGCGACGGAGGCGCGGCGCAAGATCGTCGATTTCGTCGCACCGCCCGACCAGAAGCCGGTCAACGAGGTCGTGCTGATCGGGCCGGGCAGCGCACCGGTGGCTCGCGCCGAGGACCTCGCCGGCCGCACCGTGCACGTGCGCAAGTCCTCGAGCTACTACGAGAGCCTCCAGGCGCTGAACGCCCGCCTGAAGAAGTCCGGCAAGCCCGCGATCAAGCTGGTCTTCGTTCCCGACGCGCTCGAGGACGAGGACATGATGGAAATGCTGAATGCCGGGCTGCTCGAGGCGATCGTGGTCGACGACTGGATCGCCAAGATCTGGGCGCAGATCCTGCCCAAGATCAAGCTGAACGAGCAGGCGGTCGTGCGTCAGGGCGCGCTGATCGGCTGGGCGATCCACAAAGGCAACGCGAAGCTCGCTGGCGAGATCGAGGAGTACTGGACCAAGGTCGTCAAGAAGCAGAACCTCCAGGAAGTCCGCCTCAAGCAGTACTACCAGCGTGTCAAGCAGATTCACAACAACACCGCGAGCGCGGACCGCAAGCGCTTCGAGGACACGCTCAAGCTGTTCGAAGAATACGGCACCCGATACGGCTTCGACCCGCTGCTGCTCGCGGCGCAGGGCTACCAGGAATCGACCTTGCGCCAGGACATCAAGAGCCCGGTCGGTGCGATCGGCATCATGCAGATCATGCCGGCGACCGGCGCCGAGCTGAAGGTCGGCGACATCCGCCTTGCCGAGCCGAACGTGCACGGCGGTGCGAAATACATGGATCAGCTGATGACGCGCTACTTCCAGGACGCGAAGTTTGACGAGCAGAACCGCTCGCTGTTCGCCTTTGCGGCATACAACGCCGGCCCGGGACGCATCGCGCAGATGCGCAAGGAGGCCGTGAAGCGCGGCCTCGACCCGAACCAATGGTTCAACAATGTCGAGACCGTGACCGCGGAGAAGGTCGGCATGGAGACGACGACCTATGTGCGCAACATCTACAAGTACTACGTCGCCTACAAGCTGATGCTGGCGGTCAGGGCGGAGCGCGACAAGGCGCGCGAGACGATCAAGCCGAAGGGCTAGCGCGGTACGCCGCCTGCCTTACTGGCGGATGATGTTCTGGCCCTCGACGCGCACCTTGTCGCCCACCGCGAGCGCCGGCGCGCTGCCCAGCGTGATCGTCCGATCGGTTCCGTCGTCCATGCGCAGCGTCACGTTCCAGGTCTTGGTCGAGCGCGCGCTCTTCTCGATCTGATGTCCCGCATAGGCGCCGCCCGCGGCGCCCCCGACCGTGGCAATCGTCTTGCCCTTGCCGTGGCCGATCTGGTTGCCGAGCACGCCCCCGATCACTGCACCGCCGATCGCGCCGAGGCCGGTGCCTTCGCCTTTCTTCTCGACCTCGCGAATCGCGCTGATCGTGCCGCAGTTGGTGCAGGCCGGTGCCGCGGTGCTCGCGGCGGGCGTGCTCGCGACCGGTGCGGTTCCGGCGATCGACTTGTCGTAGACCTCGCGCGCATCACGCATGCACTGCATGCGCCGCTCGGCGTTCTGGTCGTCGGCGCAGATCGCCTTGTCGCGCTCGTACCATTCCGCGGCGCGCTGGCGCGTCTCCGCGTCGGTCGCGGTCGCAATGCCCGCCGTCGTCAGCAGGACTGCGGCGAACGGTACTGTCCATCGGCTGGGCATGCGTCGGCGCTCGTGCAGTGGCTTTGATGCGTCCATCATACGCCGCGCCGCAGCAGCGAACCTTGCCTCGCGTGCCCTCGACGTTTCACTCATACTTCGCCCCCCATGAACGGCCGCGCCGTCATTTTGCTGTCGCTCGCCGCCTTCGCCAGCGCCGCCAGCCTGCGGGCGACCGATCCGCTGCTCGCCCTGATCTCGGCCGAGTACGGCGTCACGCCGGGCGCGGCCTCCCTGGTGATCACCGCGTTCGCGCTGTCCTACGGCCTGTTCCAAGCGTTTCACGGTCCGATCGGCGACCGGTATGGAAAGTTCCGCATGGTGATGCTGACGACCGCAGTTTCGGGGCTGACCACCTTTCTGTGCGCGGCCGCGCCGGGGGTCGGCACGCTGGTCGCGGCACGTTTCGTCGCCGGGATCTCGATCGGTGCACTCATCCCGCTGTCGATGGCGTGGATCGGCGACGTCGTTCCCTACGAGCGACGGCAGACCACGATCGCCCGCTTTCTGATCGGGCAGATGCTCGGCGTTGCCTTTGGTGCGACGGCGGCCGGGGTGCTCGGGGCGTGGTTCGGCTGGCGGGCGATTTTCGTGGTGCTCGGCCTGCTGTTCTTCGCCATCGCGGTGCTGCTGCGGATCGAGCTGGGCCGCGACAGCGCTCTCGCCAAGCGCGGCTCGACCGCGGCATCGTTGCTCTCCGCCTTCGGGCGGATGATCGGGCTGCTCAAGCTGCCTTGGGTGCGCGTGATCCTCGCGACGGTCGCGCTCGAAGGCGCGCTCGCCAACGGCGCGTTCGCGTTCATCGCCTGGGATCTGCACGATCGTCACGCAGTCAGTCTCGGCGCCAGCGGGGCGTTCATCGCCGCGTTCCCGGCGGGCGGACTGCTCTACGCGGCAGTCGCAGGCCGCGTGGTGCCCGCGCTCGGCGAGCGCGGACTGGTGCTCGCCGGCGGAAGCTTCCTCGGGGTTGCCTACCTCGGCATGACGATCGCGCCGAGCGCGGGCTTCGTCCTTGTCTGCATCTTCTGCGCCGGGGTCGGCATCTACATGATGCACAACACGCTGCAGGTGCACGCGACACAGATGGCGCCCGAGACGCGCGGCGCGGCGGTGTCGCTGTTCGCGTTCTGCCTGTTCACCGGGCAGTCGATCGGCATCTGGATCGCCGCGCGCGTCATCGACGCCTGGGGCATCGTCCCGGTGTTCACGGCCGCCGGTGTCGGCCTGCCGCTGGTGGCGCTCGACTTCCGCCGCCGGCTCGCGCGGCCCCGGGGTCAGACAACGGGGTCAGACCCCTGTGGATAACTCTGAGAGCTCGTCCCGCGTCGCGACTAAAGAGTTATCCACAGGGGTCTGACCCCTTTTTTGACTCGCTCAATACATCGCGATCGGATTTCCCGGCGAACCGGTCGCGCCCTTCATCTTGAGCGGCGCCCAGGCGAAGAGGAACTCGTAGGTCTTGTCGGCGAGAAGCTGACTGAAGTCCAGGTTCTCGAGGTTCCACAGCCCGCGCTTGGTCATCATTTTGATGTGGCATTCGAACGGCTGATCACTCTCGCCCGGAACTGCCTCGGTCGCCCAGGTATCGCCGCCCCAGAGCGCGATTTTCTTGGACGCGAGATACTCGCAGGCCGAGATGCCGAATCCCGGTTCGCCGGCATTGAATTGCGCGATGCGCTTTTGCTTCTCTTCGGCCGAGTAGCTGTTCCACTTGCTCGGGTGCCAGATGTCGCCGTGCCCGGTGTAGAGGAACACGCAGTCGCCTTCGCCGATCGGCGCGAGCCCCTGGTTCTTGACCATCGCCTCGACGTCCTTGTCGGTGATGATGCCCGGATCGCCCTTCTTCTTGGCGATCGGCAGGGGATTCATCTTGCGCAGCGCGGTCGCGTCCAATAGCACACCGCGGCAGACGAAGCCGAGCTGACCGACATGCTCGACGCCGAGCGGCCCCAGGCCGTAGGTGCCGACGTCCTCGTCCTCGAGGAAGTGCCCGTTGTAGAAGAACATGCCTTTCGAGGTGATGACGCCGATGTGCCCGGGCCCGTCGAACTGGGTTCCGATCTGTCCGATTTCGGTCGCCAGGTACTCGTCGTTGTAGACCAGCGCCTGCGGGCCGAATGGGCCACCCGTGGGCAGGCCGGGAATCACCATGCGCCAGCCGCGGCTGCCGAAGCCCGGCGCGTCCTGCTGGTAGATCTTGCCGAGCGTGGCGACCTTGCCCGTCTTCACCAACTTCATCGCCGCGAGCACCGACTGAGTGCTGCGCCGGTTGGCCGAGCCTGCCATGTCCTTTGCGCCCCATTCGCTCGGCGCCCACTTGTCTTTCAATGGCTCGTCATTGACCGCGCGTACCGCCGGCGACTGTGTGCCGAGCAACAACGCCGCGCCCGCAATCAACGAAAGTCGAAAGATTTCTCTGCGTGCATTCATGGTTTCCCCCTCCCTGGAAGACGCGGTCGCGAGAACGAGACCGCGGCGCACTTTTAGCACAGGGCCTGCGGGGCGGGGGAGTGTCGCAGACCCCGGACAGCTGCTCTGCGGCGACGCAGCACGGCGACCGAATTGCGCGATCGCCATCGGTGATAATGAGACAAGCCGATAGACTTCAATTGCGCACTGCGCAATGACTAAGCCGGTAAAAAATCTTATGACTGACGCGCTTCCCTACCTGGACGACACGCATCGCCTGCTGCGCGAGACCCTGCGCCGCTTCGTCGAAAAGGAGGTCGTGCCGCAGGCGCAGGCCTGGGAGGAGAACGGCAGCGTGCCGCGCGAGATCCTGCGCGCGATGGGGCGTCACGGCCTTCTCGGCCTGCGCGTGCCGGAAGCCTACGGCGGCGGCGGACTGAATACGCTGGCGAGCGCGCTGCTCGCCGAAGAGCTCGGCCGCTCGACCTTCGGCGGCTTCGCGATCACCGTGCTGGTGCACACCGACATGGCCGCGCCGCATCTGCTGAACGCCGGCACGCCGGCGCAGCTCGAGCGCTGGTTGCCGGGCATTGTCGCCGGCGAATGCGTCACCGCGGTTGCGGTGACCGAGCCCGACGCCGGGTCGGACGTCAAGGGCATCCGCACGCGCGCGCGGCGCGACGGCGGCGACTGGCTGCTGAGCGGCGCCAAGCTCTACATCACCAACGGCGTGCACGCCGACCTCTATTTCGTCGCGGCGAAGACCGATCCGGACGCAGGCGGCAAGGGCATCTCGATCTTCGCCGTCGAAAAGGGCACGCCCGGATTCAGCGTCAGCCGCAGTCTCGACAAGATGGGCTGGCGATCATCGGATACCGCCGCGCTCGCCTTCGACGACTGCCGCGTGCCCGCGGCGAATCTGCTGGGCGAAGAGGGCCGCGGCTTCTACGCGATCATGCGGAACTTCCAGAACGAGCGCATCGTGCTCGGCGCGATGGCGATGGGCGAGGCGGCGCGCGCGCTCGAGCTCACGCTCGACTACGTCAAGGCGCGCAGTGCGTTCGGCACGCCGTTGTGGGACAAGCAGGCCGTGCGCCAGCGCCTCGCGATGCTCGCGGCACGCGTCGCGGCCGGGCGCCAGCTCGTCTACCACGCGGCCTGGCTCGATAGCCAGGGACGCGACTGCGTCAAGGAAGTGTCGATGGTGAAGGCCTACTGCGGCGAGCTGGTGAACGAGGTGATGTATGCCTGCCAGCAGTTCCACGGCGGCTTCGGCTACATGCGCGAGGCGGCGATCGAGCGCATGGCGCGCGATGCGCGCGTGCAGTCGATCGGCGGCGGCGCGACCGAAGTCATGCTCGAAGAAATCGCGAAGCGGCTCTGAAGCCTCGCCTAACGCGCGAGGCCGGCGACCACCGGGCCGGCGTACTTCAGGTGGCCGACGTAGTGCAGCGGCTTGCGGATCGCGACCGAGGGCACGTCGCCTTCGCGCATGTGGAGGATGTCCGCGGGGCTGATGATGCGCGGATCGGCGTCCGTCAGCGGTACGCCGGCGTGCCGGTAGGCCTGCAGCACCAGCTGCGAGCAAAACAGCTGCTCTTCCGTGGGCGCGAGCTGGCTGATCACGCCCATGCTGCGAATGCAGGCGTCGCGCAGCGGCGCGGCCACCAGCGGCAGCTCGCATACTTTGCGGCTGACCGTGTAGGGGAGCTGCACCGTGATGCCGAAGAAGTTGAAGCCTGCGCCGACCTTTTGCCGCGCGTACGCGCGAATGCGCCGGACCTGCGTCCCGCTCAGATCGGGGTCACGCAGCACGAGCGCGATCGATTCCTCGGCGATGAGCGCGCCGATGCCGCGCTCGCGCACGCCGGAGCGCACCGCTTCCACGACGCGTCCGTCGCCGATGTAGAGCGCGGCGTGGCTGACTGGCGCGACCGTCATCAGCTCGATGCCGGCCGCCGCGATGCCGGGCATCGAGGTGAGCAGAATGTCGCCCGGCCGCAGCGCCTCGGGTCCCAGCAACGCATTCCTGCCTTCGGGCGCCGCGGAGGGGTTCTGCATCTGCAACACCGGAACGGCGACTGCGGTTTTGCCGTCCCGGGAGGTCTCGAGCCGCGAACCGATCTGCGTGGCGCAACCCTGCAGGACAACGATCAGCAGGAGCGGCAGCAGTGGCTGCACGATAGGCTTGATGCCCCGCCCGTTGAGCCGGGGAAACAACCGGCGGCAGAGCATCCTGCTGAGCAGCAGCGCGCCGCCGGGCATCAGCAGGCCCCTGGCGACGAGCAGCGCCTTGGACGGATTCGTCGTCGATCGGCTTTCGCATGCGGCGTTCGAACTGGGCTTCATGACATCGCTCTCCTGAAAAGTCGCCAGCTGCCATGACTTCCGCAGGAGTCGTGCCAAATTCCTAACGTGTTGTTATGTATAAAAAACTATGTTTAGTCCCGATTTCCTCCTGGTTGATGGAGTACATTTTTTGCAGTACCGCGATGCATAGATTGCGCTAGCACGGCGAGTGGACTTGCGGACGCCGCTGCTTGTCGGACGGGTCAGGCGATATGGGGGCCGATGCAGGCGTGAAACGCCTCGACCACCGAATCTTGCGTCAGGTCCGGTAGAAAGCCGAGATTGCAGTCAACCAGGCCGCGATTCGCTTGCAGCAGTGCTCGGCATGCCTCGACTTGCGCGCGGAGCGCGTTGCGCAATTGCGGCTTTGCGAGAAATGCAACAGCCAGGCCGATGCCGGGCTTGAACATGACGGGAATGGTTCCGCCGAGGGATTCCGCGAACGCCTTGTCGATGTCGTCAACGCTCCAGTCATCGACATGCTTCTCCCAGGGATTTTCATTCTCCTCATCCTGAGGCCAGTGCCCGATCGGAACGGACAGCACCGCGAGATCGAATTGCCCGATCGACCTGGCGACGATCCGCTGCGCCACGTCCTTGTTCATGTGCTCGAGCACGTCGCCGAACAAGATGACGCCACCCGGTTCGATCAGGGAAAAATCGAAGCACGTAGCGTCCGAGAGATAGACGCGGTCGTAAAGACGGTCCAGCCCATAGCGGGCGAGGTAGGGGCCCCAGATTTCCACCGCGATCCAGCGCGCGTCGGGCAGGAGCTTTCCGAACAGGCGCTTGTGAGAGCCCATCCCGGGACCGATATCGACGATCTGCTTGATGGGCTGCGCCGCATTGAATCGCGACAGAACGAGTGCGACTGCGGATTTACCGACGATCGTGCTGCAGGGCATGAAAGATCCTGGGTTTCGACGCGAGGAACGCTTCAAAAAGGGAGGCAACGCGATTCTGGATCAATATCCCGTCTTCGCAAATCCCGGGATTCTCTCGAGCCCTATGGGGCATCGCGTTGATCTCGCCCCTGTGGTCCAAAAGCGGTTGCCAACTGGGATGCGCGGTCCCGCGTCGGCGTCAATCGCCTGCCTGCCCGGGGGAGCGCGGCCGTGGTCGTCCGCTTTCGGTGTGCAGCGACCGGTTGATCGCGGCCCGTCGCCGTCATTGCCGTCGCTCGAAACTGGACGACGTGGTATTTTGATCAACGCCTGTTTTTCAATGAAGAAAGTCGATCCGTACTCGCTAGGCCGCTCGGAATTTCCGAGCAGTCGTCGCTGCGAGCGTTCGTTTCCGTATTCCGTTGGCATGCATTTCTTTGACGCAAGGAGAGCACGATGAACTTGATCTGGTTCCTGGTCGTTGGGCTCATCGCCGGCTGGTTGGCTGGCGTCCTGGTCAAGGGTGGCGGCTTTGGCCTGCTCGGTGATCTGGTGGTCGGGGTGGTCGGTGCCTTCATCGGCGGCTTGCTTTTCAGCTTCCTTGGCCTTTCGTCCGGCGGTGGTCTGATCGGCAGCATTGTGGTCGCGACAATCGGCGCAGTGGTGCTTCTCGTGATTGTCCGAGTCATCAAGCGAGCGTAGCGGTCTGACCATTCTCCAAAAGGCCGACGGCCCTGACTCCGCGGCGGCTTCTACAGCGGCAGGAACGCCTTGAGCGCAACCCCCTGCACGACGAAGCGGATGCTGCGGTTGGTGCGCTCCGCAATGACGCGCGCCAGACTGTCCTGGTAGGCGATCAGCTTGCCGAATTCGCGCTCGAAGCTCAGGTTCTGCACGCCATCGAGCGCGATGTCGTTGGACAGCAGCAGAGGCTGACCGCTCGCATCGCGTGTGGTGGCGAGCTTCCACGCCACGACCTCGGTATTGCGCGCGGCGTTGTAGAGCTTCTGCGGGTCGAGCCGGTCGAGCGGGAAGAACTCGGTCTGATTGCCGTAGGCCTGCATGATCATGCTGCCGAGGCCGACACCGAGCGCGAAAACGCGGTCACCGGTGAATTCAGGCTGGAAGGCGAGCTGCAGTGCATTGGTGCCCCGGGCATTGTCGAGCTCCGGAAACCGCCAGGCGAACTTCGGATCGAATGCCCGACTGACGGCGGCATCGAGGCTTGCCTGTCCGCTCCGCCGCCACTCGCGCGGGTTTCGCCGGTAGAGCTTCTCGGTCAGCAGGCGGGCCGAGGCGAGGCTCTCCTGCAGAAAGATTTCGACCGCGCTGTCGATGTCCGTCTTGACCAGATCGGAGGCCTGAAGCCGACGCGAGCCAGGCGGCGGCCGGTGCCCGGTCGTGGGCGCGGCCCCCGGAATCCTGACCTCGCGGGCGCAACCGGCGAGCAGCGCGAGCGCAGCGACGAGCAGGCGACGACGAGGTCCGGCCGGCGGGCGAGGCTGGCTCGCGGCACCCGCGTTTTGCCGGAACCGCTCCGGCGACCACCGCGCTTCCCCCAACCGGCTCTCCAATCGACGGGCGGTGGACTCAATCCGCCCGCGCGAAGCTTAAGCCAGCAGCGCGATAAGGGCCAATGCATCGGGATCAGAGAATCACTCCCGTCGTGAACGCGGCACAACCGGGCGATCTGCCGCAATCCGTCGGCTGAACGCGCGCCGACTGCGTGATCGAGTCAGGCGACGCGGATATCGGGATGTGGCCGGTAGGGCTCGGTCCAGACAGGGCGCTACCGACCTGAAGCGGGCCTTCGCACAACGTGAATAGGCCGCTCGCCCGGTCCTTTTATATGTGCCTTCCCAGGCTGACGGGAAGCGTAGACTTCTCGACAGCCCGTCTCTACGGGACTGTCAACCGATTCGCGTCCGTCCCCCGGGCCGGCGGACGCGTCGAGGAGAGCAGCATGAACGGCAGGCGGATTGCGCTCATTCTGACGGCCTCGGTACTCGCGGTGGCGCAGGCAGCAATCGCCCAGACGCAGGCACGGGTATACCGGATCGGCTATCTCGGTTGGGTCGCCCCGAATAACCCCGAATATATTGCGGCGTCGGAGGCGTTTAACCAGGCCTTGCGGGAAGGCGGTTTCGAGGAGGGCCGCAATCTCAAGTACGAGCGCAGGTACGCGCGTGGGATTCGTGAGCAGGAGAAACGCTTCGCCGCGGAGTTCGTCGAGATGAAGGTGGATCTGATCTTGGCGATAGGGTCCGGCGCGGCACTTGCCGCCAAGCGCGCAACGAGCACCATCCCCATCGTGATGGTGTCAGCCGCCAATCCGGAGCGAACGGGGCTGGTGACCAACCTCGCCCGGCCCGGCGGCAACGTGACCGGTACGTCCAACATCAACGTCGAGCTCAACGCGAAGGTCTATGAGCTGATCAAGGAAGCCTTACCGCAGGTCTCGCGCGTCGGGATCCTCTGGAACCCCGGAAACCCGGCATCGATCTACGCGATCAAGACGGAAGTCCCGCTCGTGCGCGCGTTGGGAATGACGCCGATTCCGATCGAAATGCAGACCGCAGCGGACGTCGACCACGCGTTCGAGATCGCGCTGCGTGAGCGTGTGGAACTGCTCGAGCTCCACTTGGCGGTCGGGACGCACTTCCCGCGCATCTTCGAATTTGCCGCCAAGCACCGCCTTCCCGTCGCCGGCGGGGGATCAAAGCAGATCGCCCTGCGGGGAGGGCTGATGAGCCTCAGTGGCGATTCGTCGGATGCGATGAGTCGCGCGGCTCTTTATGTCGTCAAGATCCTCAAGGGCGCGAACCCCGGAGATTTGCCGGTGGAACAGCCCACCAAGACAGTGCTCGTGATCAACCTGAAGACCGCCAACGCGCTCGGGCTGGCGATCCCGCCATCGGTTCTTCTGAAGGCAGACGAGCTGATCGAGTGACCGCTCCCGGCCGTTAGGGGTCGGTCTGGACCGGGCCCTATGACCCAAAGCGGATGCTTGGATTGGCTCTGGTGTGGCGGTCCGCGACCTTGAGGATCTACTGAGCCGCGGGTTTGCTGGCGACGATCTGGACGTCCGTTCCCTTGTCGGCGACCATCACGTGCACTTGAACCGAGGTCTTCGCTTTTTCATCTGCAAGGATCAAGTTTGCGCTGCCGTCGCCGCTGCTCATATCCATGAATTGCTTGCCGATGGACATGCCCTTCAGGCGTTCCCGGTAGAACGCGGCGACTTTGTCGGTCGGGTCCGTGCTATGGAGGATGACCGTGTACATGCTGCCATTAGGCGTGGTGACTTTCGACGACTCACCTTCTCCAGGTTGCGCGCCAGGATAGAACGGCACGCCGAGCTCGGTCTCGCCGACCTTGGCCGCGCCCATTTCCATATGCGTGGTCTTGCCTGAAGCGTCTGTCGTAGTGATGTTCGCCGAGCCGCTGGAAAGATCTACCTTGGCTTTGGTGCCGTCCTTCTGCAGCGCCGACTCGATCATTTTCTCGGCGGCTGTTTCTGGGGCTTTGTCGCAGGCAACCAGGCCTGCCGTCACCGACAAACCTAGAATCATCAGGTAATTGTTCATGGCCTGCGTCCCACGGGGTTGAGTAGCGACTATTGTCAAAGAATCAGTAGCCCGTGTCGAGACGCGTCACCGGCAGGGCAGCGGCTCCGCGAGGCGGTCCATCGGGGCCCGCGCGCCGTTGCGCGATGTCGTAGCTTGGACGTCCGGTCGTGGCCGGTGGCGTCAGCGACGCGCGCGGCTGCGGGCCGCCGATCGGGATCGATCTCGTGCAATGACCGCGCCTGGCCGCCTGCCGCAGACGGCAGGCTTGCGGAGCTGCGCTTGGGGTTATGATCGGGCTGCGGTTCATCTCCAGCGAAGGGAGCGTCCATGGCACATCTTCTCGTTCGTCACAAGGTCAGGGATTTCGCCAAATGGAAGCGCGCGTACGACGCGCATCAGTCCGCACGAAGGAAAGCGGGTCTGAGGCAAAAGGCGCTGCTGCGGAGCGTCAGGAATCCGAAGGACGTGGTGCTTCTGTTCCAGGCCGGCGACCTGAAAAAGGCGAAGGCATTTTCCTCCAGCCGGCAATTGCGCAAAGTCATGAAGGCGGCCGGCGTCGTCGGCAAGCCGGAAATCTCGATCCTGAAGTAGCGTCGCAAGCCAAGGGGTCCGACCCCTATAGGTCGATCTCCATCTCGAGCAGGGCGTAGCTCAGGCTTTTGCCGTGCGCGTCCATGGCGAGCGAGGTGGTCACGCCGCCGCCGAGCGCGTCCTCGCAGACGAACTGCAGCGCGCAGAGATTGGGCACTTCGTGCCGGGTCACGGCACCGCGCACGATGTCTGAGAGCTGCGCCTTTACCGCGTCGGCGGTGACGCGCGCGACGAGCAATGGGTAGTCGGCATCGCGCAGCGCGAACACCGACAGCAGCGACGTGTTGCCCTTGTCGCCGGCGCGGCAGTGGGCGAGCTCATACAGTCGCTTCTTCACCTTTGTACTCCATCAGGTGCAGCTCGGGCCGGACGCGGTCGCGCGCGATCAGCGTGGAGACGACGCCGATCTGCTCGCGCAGGTACTTGCGCGCGCCGCCGCCGCCGCCCGGGCCGTTGGTCCACAGCGCTTCGACTTCCTCGCCGATGCGCTCGGCCTTCTCCTTGATGCCGGCGCGTCCCGCGACGCGCACGCGGATTTCGTAGGGTTCGCCGACCGCGTGCAAGGGCCTGCCGTGCAGCGAGCTGAGGCCGATCAGGTCGATTCGCAGGGCCTCGAACTCCGGCGCGAGCCGTTCGCGCAGCGCGCTCGCCGCGAGCTGCGCGCGGGCAAGCGCGTTCGGGCCGGCGTAGGACATCTCGCCTTCGCCGACCCAGCCGGCGTGGTAGCCGATGCTCACCTTGAGCTGCGGCGGCCGCGGCCGGCCGCTGGCACCGGATACCGCAACGCGGTTCTCGGCGGTCTGCGCGATGCGCACGGTGGTGAAATCGGCGAGCACGTCGGGCGTCGCGTAGCCCCGCGGGTCGGTCACCTCGTAGAGGAGCTGTTCTTTCACCGTCATGAGGTTGACCACGCCGCCGGTGTCCTGCGGCTTGCTGAGCGTGAAGCGTCCATCGGCTTCGATCTCGGCGTACGGGAAGCCGAGCGCGGCGAAGCGCGGCACGTCCTTGACGCCCGGGTCGGCGTAGTAGCCGCCGGTCACCTGAGCGCCGCATTCGAGCAGGTGGCCCATGACCGTCCCGGCGGCGATACGGTCCCAGTCGGCCGGGTCCCAGCCGAAGGCATGCATCGCCGGCGCGAGAAACAGCGAGGGATCGGCGACGCGTCCGGTGAGGATCACGTCGGCGCCCGAGGCGAGCGCCGGCAGCAGCGCCTCGGCACCGAGGTAGGCGTTTGCCGAAACGAGCCAGGGGTAGTCGGCGACGCGCCCGCCGGTCTCCAGAATCCGGTCCTCGGGCGCGAGCAGCTTCAACACGTCGTCGCCGGTGACGGCGGCGACCTTGAGCGGAAGCCTGCGTTGCTGCGCGATCGCGAGCACTGCGCGGGCGCCGGCGACCGGGTTTGCCGCGCCCATGTTGGAGAGCAGGCGCACGCCGTTGCGTTTCGCCACCGGCAGCAGCGGCGCCAAGCGTCTTGCGAGCAGCGGATCGTAGCCGTCGTCGGGGTCCTTCAGCTTTCTCAGCTGTGCGAGCGCGATGGTGCGCTCGGCGAGGCACTCGAGCCCGAGGTAGGCGAGGCCGGCGCGCTCGGCGAGCACCACCGCGGGCTCGAGCCGATCGCCTGCGAAACCGGCACCCGAGCCGATGCGGATCACGCGAAGGCCTGTTCCTGCAGCGCGCGCCACTGGATCTTGCCCGAGCCCGAGCGCGGCAGCGCGTCGACGAACTCGACCAGGCGCGGCACCTTGTAGGCGGCCATCTCGCCGTGCGCCCAGGCAACGATGTCCTCGGCCTGGACCAGGCCGCGCTGCCCGGGCCTGAGCACCACCACCGCCTTCACCGTCTCGCCGCGCCGTGCGTCGGGCGCCGCGATCACGCAGCATTCCTGGATCGCCGGGTGGCGGTACATCGTCGACTCGATCTCGGCAGGCCAGACCTTGTAGCCTGCGGCGTTGATCATGCGCTTGAGACGGTCGGCAATGAAGAAATAGCCGTCTTCGTCCATGCGACCGAGGTCGCCGGTGCGAAAAAACGGCCGCCCGTCGATCTCGACCCAGGATTCGACGGTCGCTTTCGCATTGCCCCAGTAACCCTTGAGGAGCTGCGGACCGCGCACCACGATCTCGCCGGCTTCGCCCGGCTCGAGCACGCGCAGCGTCTCGGGATCGACCACGAGCGATTCGGTGTCGAACACGGGAACGCCGAGACACTGCCTCTTCGGATGATTCGCGGGGTTCGAATGGGTCTGCGAGATCGTCTCGGTCATGCCGTAGCCTTCCATGTAGGCGATGCCGCAGGTCTCGGACAGCTTCTGGGCGATCGCCTCGGGCATCGACGCGCCGCCGCCGAACACGCACTCGAGCGAGGAGACGTCGTGCGCGAGCGCCTGCGGGTGCGAGAGCAGATCGACGACCATCGTCGGTACGTTCGCCCAGTGCGTGCAGCGGTGCCGCTCGATGAGGCGCGCCGCGCTGAGCGGATCCCAGCGCGGCTGGATGACGATCGTTCCGCCGGCCTCGACCGTGGCGAGCAGGCTGTGGATCAGGCCGGTGACATGAAACATGGGCGCAGTCGCGAGCGCCACGGCGTCGGCATGCACCGCTTCCCAGAGCACGGCGCCGGCGACGTTATGCATGACCGTGGCATGCGTGTGCATGCAGCCCTTCGGTTGCCCGGTGCTGCCCGAGGTGTAGGGCAGCAGGCACAGCGTGTCCATGGCGGCGGCGGATGCACGCGGCGCAAGGCCCGCGGCAAGCGCGTCCTGCCACAGCGTGATCCCTTGTCCGCCGAGCGCGGCGCGCGGCGCGGCGACCGCTTCGGGCAGCGGCAGGTCGTTCTCGGGCGAGATCGCGTCGCGGTAGGCGGCGACGATCACGCGCGCGAGCGGCGTGCGCCCGACCAGCTCCGTCAGCTGCGGCCAGCTTTCCTGGCCGACGATCGCAACGCGCGCCTGGCAGTCCTCGATGTAGCCGGCGAGTTCGCGCGCGACGCACATCGGGCTCACCGGCACGGGCACGGCATCGGCGCGCAGCGCGGCGTAGAGCGCGATCAGGAACTGGGGGCTGCTTTGCAGGTCGATCAGCACACGGTCGCCGGGCCCCAGCGCGCAGTCGGTCTGCAGAAAGCCTGCGAGCCGCTCGACCGCCTCGAGGGCCTCGGCGTAGCGTAGCGTGCCGCCGAAGAACACCGTCAGCGGCTTGTCCGGCATGCGGCGTGCGGCACTGGCAAGGCGTTCGTGCAGGGTTTCGCCCGGCGGCGTCAGCTGCCGCGGCAGACCTTTCGGCCAGAAACGGAAATGGCGTGGCTGCATCGTCGGCAAGTATAGTTTGCGCTTCAAGGAGGATGGATCATGATCGCAGTCATCTTCGAATTCACGCCGGCCGAGGGCCGCGTACGGGACTACATGGCGCTCGCCGAGTCCCTGGGCGCGCAGCTTGCGCAGGCCGACGGGTTCATCTCGATCGAGCGTTTCGAAAGCCTGACCACGCCTGGCAAGCGGGTCTCGCTGTCGTTCTGGCGCGATGAGGCCGCCGTGCGCGCCTGGCGCAACCTGGCGGGTCATCGCGAGGCGCAGGCCAAGGGGCGCGGCGGCGTTTTCAGTGGCTATCGTTTGCGCGTTGCGCAGGTCGTCCGCGACTACAGCCACGCGGCGCGCGCCGAGGCGCCGGCGGACAGCGTCGCGCTGCACGGTTGATGTCGTCGATGGCGATAGGGGCGCAGGGATGAGACGCTGGATCGGGATCATCGCACTGACGCTGGCGGGCACCGCGCTCGCAGGCGAGGCCGACGTGATCGGGGTGAAGCCGACGCGCGAATCGGGCGAGCGCTGGCGCTTCGACGTCACCGTGAAAAGCAACGACAAGGGCTGGGACTACTACGCCGATGCGTTCGAGGTGCTGACGCCCGACGGCAAGCTGCTCGGGCGGCGCATCCTCTATCACCCGCACGAGACCGAGCAGCCGTTTACCCGCGAATTGACCGGCGTGAAGATTCCGCCGGCGATCAGGACCGTCGTGGTGCGCGCGCGCCACAAGCCGCGAGGTTACGACGGTGCGACGATGACCGTACGCCTGCCCTGAGCGCGCTGCTTCGCGCTAGCTGCGCTTGCGCGGCGGCAGCACGATCGTGGTGTCCGCGGCGCCGCCCAGCGTGCCGGTCGTGTCCGGCCCAGAGCGCTTGGCCGGCGCGCCGCCCTCGGCGGCGGGCTTTTGCGGCGCGACAGACCCCGTGGGGTCGGCCACCGGTTTCGCAGACGTCATCGTGGCGGTGCCGTCGGCGCCGTGTGATGGCTGTGCTGCGGGCGTCGCGGGCGCGCCGCCTGCCGACGCCGGGGCATTGACCGAACCGGTCACCTCGGGCGCGGCAGCGGCATTGCTCGCCGCGCCCGCCGCCACCGCCGCAGTCTCCGCGGCCGGCGCCGATTTTTCGTCGACCACCGTCTCGGCTGCCGCATCCGCTTCGCTCGCCTGCGCCGCGGGCGCCGCGTTCAGGTCCGGCATCTGGAACGGCCGTGCCGACTCGAATGCACGCGCTGCGCGCAACACGAGCGCGTCGGCATAGCGCGGACCGACGATCTGCAGGCCGACCGGCAGTCCGGCCGACGTGAGCCCGCAGGGCACGCTGGCGGCGGGCTGCTGCGTCAGGTTGAAGGGGTAACTGAACGGTGTCCACTCGGTCCAGCGGTTCATGCCGCTGCCTTCGGGCACTTCCTTGCCCGCCTCGAACGCGGGAATCGGCAGGGTCGGCGTGAGCAGCAGGTCGTACTGGCTGTGAAACGCGTTCATCGCGACGCCGAGCGCGCCCCGATTCTGCACCGCATCCATGTGCTGCTTGAGCGTGACCTTCGCACCCTCGGTCGCGACCTCGCGCAGACCGGGATCGACGAGCCTGCGCTGCTCGGCGGTGAGCGCCGAGAGCACGTAGGCTGCGCCCGCATACCAGTGCACACGGAAGATTTCCGCCGGATTCTCGAAGCCCGGTCCCACCTCCTCAACATGTGCGCCGAGCTCGGCGAAGATCTGCACCGCCTCGCGTACCAGCGCGGCCACCTCGTAATCGACCTTGACGTATCCCAAGTCGGGGGAATAGGCGATGCGCAAGCCCTTGATGCCGTCCTCGAGTCCGACGCGATAGTCGCGCGGGTCGTAGGGCAGGGCGTGCCAGTCGCGCGCGTCGGGCAGCGACAGGACATTCATCATCAGCGCGGCGTCGGCCACCGTGCGCGTGATCGGACCGAGGTGGGCCACGGTGCCAAAGGGCGACAGCGGCCAGGCGGGAACGCGCCCGAAAGAGGGCTTGAGCCCGAACAGGCCGGTAAAGCCGCAGGGAATGCGGATCGAGCCACCGCCGTCGGTGCCGATCGTGAGCGGACCCATGCCCGCGGCCACCGCTGCGGCGCCGCCGCCGGAGGATCCACCCGGGGTGCGTTCGGTGTTCCAGGGGTTGCGGGTGATGCCGGTGAGCGCGCAGTCGGTCACCCCTTTCCAGCCGAATTCGGGCGTCGTGGTCTTGCCGAGCAGCATGGCCCCGGCCTCACGCAGGCGCGCCACGGCGGGCGCGTCATCGTTCCACGGACCCTTCGGGTTGACGGTCTGCGAGCCGCGCAGCGTCGGCCAGCTTCGCGTCAGCAGGATGTCCTTGATCGAGGTCGGCACGCCGTCGAGCGGGCCGATCGGCTCACCCCGGGCCCAGCGCGCTTCGGATGCCTTGGCCGAGGTGATCGCATCCGGGGCGATGAAATTGAAGGCGTTCAGGCGCGGATTGTGTTCCTCGATGCGCTTCAGGACTGCGCGCGCAACGTCGACGGGGGAAACGACCTTGCTGCGGTAGAGCCGCAGGAGCTGGGTCGCGGACAGCGTGCACAGATCGTCGCTCATGGACGCCATTTTATGCGTTTGTCTCGCCGACGTCCCGATTGACCTGCGTCAAGTGCCGTTGGCAAGGCGCGCCCGGAGAATCGATCCGTGGGCCAGGAAATCGATCGCACGCGCTTCGAGGCAGAGGATTTTGAGCGCTTCGCGCGCCGCCTGGCGCACGAAACACAGGCGCTGGGGGCGCTGCTCGAAGCCGGCGAGCTGTCGGCGCAGGGCGACGTCGGGGGCCTCGAGCTCGAGGTCTGGCTGGTCGGCGGGGACGGCGTTCCCCGGCCCGTGAACGATGCCTTTCTGGCACGGCTTGCCGATCCGAACGTGGTCCACGAGCTATCGCGGTTCAACGTCGAGCTCAATGTCCGGCCGCAGGCCCTCGCCGGGGCGGGGCTGCGCCGTCTGGAGGACGATCTTACCGCGACCTGGCAGGCCTGTGACGCCGTTGGCGAGGCGCTCGGCGTGCGCATGGTCGCCATCGGCATCCTGCCGACGGTGAGCGACGCGGCGCTCTGTCCGCAGAACATGTCTACCTCGACCCGCTACCGGGCGCTGAACGAACAGGTGCTGCGCCTGCGCCGCGGGCGGCCGATCGAGCTGCACGTGGTGGGCCACGAGAGTCTGCGCTCGTCGCATTCGGACGTGATGCTCGAGGCGGCTGCGACCTCACTCCAGGTCCACCTTCAAGTGCCGGCCGCAGCTGCGGCGCGGACCATGAATGCCGCAAGCATCGTCTCGGCGGCCACGGTGGCGATCGCGGCGAACGCGCCGTACCTGTTCGGCCGGCGCCTGTGGGCCGAGACGCGCATCCCGCTATTCGAGCAGGCGGTCGACGTCGGCGGCCCCGAGCGCCGGGTGACCTTCGGCTCGGCGTACGTGCGCGCCTCGCTGCTCGAGCTGTTCGTCGAGAACCAGGCGCACTACGCGCCGATCCTGCCGATCGAATTGAAGCCCGAGGCAGGGCGCTTCGCGCATCTGCGGCTGCACAACGGTACGATCTGGCGCTGGAACCGTCCGCTGGTCGGTTTCGACGCGGACGGCACGCCGCATCTGCGCATCGAGCACCGACCGATGGCGGCGGGGCCGTCGCTCATCGACTGCGTTGCGAACATGGCCTTTTTCCTCGGTCTGGTCAGCTGGTATGCGCAGCTTGACGCTGCGCCGGAGCGCGATCTGCCGTTTTCCAGCGCCAAACAGAACTTCTACGAGGCCGCGCGTCTCGGCCTGGCCGCGCGCGTCGACTGGCTGGACGGCAATCGCTGGGAGCTGCGGCGCCTGATCCTCGAGACGCTGCTGCCGCTCGCCCAGCACGGCCTCGAGCAGCTCGCGGTGCAGCGCGCGGCGATCGATCGCTACCTCGAGGTCATCCAGGCGCGCGCCGCCAAGGGGCGGACCGGATCGGCCTGGCAGTGCGCCTTCATCGACCGCTACGGACCCGATTTTGCCGCGCTGGTACGCGCCTACCGCGAGCGCAGCGCCTCGGGTGCGCCCGTGCACAGCTGGGATCTGTGATGCGCGACCCCGGACGCGGGCTCACCGTGCTCGACGCGCTGCCGCCGGGCCTGATGCAGGCGCAGGCGCGCAGGCTGCACGAAGTGCTGCCGGGACCGACGCTCATCCACCTGCCGGGCCGCCGCGTCGAACCGCTGTTCGTGTCGGTGCTGTTGCACGGCAATGAAACCAGCGGCCTGCAGGCGATCCAGCAGCTGCTCGCCACGCATGCCGGGCAAACGCTGCCGCGCGCGCTGTCGATTCTGTTCGGCAATGTCGAGGCCGCCGGCGCCGGCCTGCGCCGGCTCGACGCCCAGCCCGATTACAACCGCGTCTGGCCAGGCGGCGTGCTGCCGGACGGGGATCCTCAGGCACTCGCCGTGCAACGCCTGTTCGCCGAGGTCCTTGCGGCGATGCGCGCGCGCAAGGTGTTCGCGAGCATCGATCTGCACAACACGACCGGGCACAATCCGCTTTACTGCTGCGTCACCCGACTCGACGTGGCGCATCTGCAGCTCGCCTCGCTGTTCAGCCGCACCGTGGTGCACTTCCGCCGCCCCGAAGGCACGCAGACCAGTGCATTCTCGAAGCTCTGTCCGTCGGTCGCCTGCGAATGCGGGCAGGCGAGCGACCCGCAGGGTGCGCTGCGCGCGGCCGAATTCGTCGCCGCGGTACTGCAGCTGGCGGAGATCCCGGCGCAGCCGGTGCGCAGCGGCGACGTGCACCTGTTCCACACCGTCGCCACGGTGCGCCTCAGGGAAGGGGTGAGCTTCAGCTTCGACGGCACGCCGGCGGCACTGCGCTTTGGCGCCGAGCTCGAATGGTTCAACTTCCGCGAGCTCGCGCCCGGCACCGTACTCGCGCAGTGTGCGCAGGACGCGGCGGCCTGCCTCGAGGTGCGCGACGAAAACGATCGCGACGTCGGTGCGCAGTTCCTCACGCGCAACGGCGATCGCATCGAGCTCCTGCGCGGCGTCATGCCCGCGATGCTGACGCGCGACGCGCGCGCGGTGCGGCAGGATTGCCTTTGCTACTTCATGGAAAGGGTTGCAGGCGCGACACCGGGGTCAGACCCCATTTTGGATCATTAGAGACCTTCGCATAGCACAAAGGGGTCTGACCCCTGCGGGCTAGGCCACCAGATAGCTCTCGATCGCCCCGCGCATGTCATCGGGAATCGGGATCGCGCGGCCGGTCTCGAGATCGAGAAAGCACACCGTCTGGGTGATCAGCAGATGCTCGACGCCGTCCTTCAGGCCGCGGTACGACAACTGCATCGAGCTGCGGCCGATCTTCAGCACGCGGATCTCGAAATGCAGCGTCTCGCCGATGCGGAACGGCTTCTTGAAATCGCATTGGATCGAGACGGTCGGGGTGCCGATGCGCCGTGTCATGAGCATCTCGGAATGGGTATGGCCCAGCCCGTGGGTGAACCAGTCCTCGAGCGCGGAATGCGCCATGTCGAAGAACTCGGGGAAGTAGACGATGCCCGCCGGATCGCAGTGCGAGAAGCGGACCTGCTGTTCATGGGTGAAGACTTTGGCCACGGCGTGCTCCATGTCAGTTCGACCCGCGGTTCCACCGCGGCGCGAGCAGGCGGCGCTTGCGGTCGGTGCTGAGCGCCGCGTCGGGCGCATCGAGCGCCTCGCGGTCCCACAGCTCGCAGGTCACCCGCTTGTGCTTCTGGTCGAGCCCTTCGCAATAGTTGCTGTAGCGGCACACGCGTACCGCGTCGCCGTGCCCACTGCGCACTTTTTCGAACCAGTCCGGATCGGCGAGGGCCTGGCGCGCAAAGCCGATCAGGTCGGCCTGGCCGGCGCGCAGGATCGCCTCGGTCTGCGCGAAGCCGTGCATGCCGCCCGCGACGACGATCGGCGTATTGCAGCCCGCGCCGCGCACCGCAGCACGCACCCGGGCGGTCGCCTCGACGTTGCGGCCGAACGGGCCGAACGCGTCCGAGTGGCGCGCGGGCATGCACTCGTAGCCGCTGCGCCCGGTATAGGGATAGGCGGCCCAGCCGACCGCAGGCTGCTTGGCGTCGTCGAATTTGCCGCCGCGCGACAGCGACAGGAAGTCCATTCCGGCGCGCGCGAAGGCGACGCCGAAGGCACAGGCGTCATCGACGCCGCTGCCGCGCTCGATGCACTCGTCGGCCAGGTAGCGGCAGCCGACGACGAAGTCCCCGCCGGTTGCCGCGCGCACCGCCTGGTACACCTCGAGCGGCAGGCGCAGCCGCGCTTCGCGGGGACCGCCGTAGCCGTCGTCACGCGTGTTGGTCGCGGAGAGAAACGAGGCCATGGTGTAGGCGTGCGCGTAGTGCAGCTCGACACCGTCGAATCCGGCACGCGCCGCGCGCCGCGCCGCCACGGCAAACAGTCCGGGCAGCACGCGCGGCAGTTCGGCGATATGCGGCCGGTCGAGGTCGGTGACGCGCTCGCGGTAGCCGAAGCGCAGCGCCTCGAGCTCGCGCGCGGACAGCACGCGCTCTAGCGCGTCTTCAGGCATCGTCGCAAGGTGCTCGCGCACGCGCGCTTCCGGCCAGTCCTGCGCGCCGAGCGCGCTGCGCAGCCGGTCGGTCACGCGCAGGTAGTGCTCGAAGAATTTCGCCCGCTCGGGCCGGCGGCGGATGGCGAGGAAATCGATGAGCTGGATGAACAGCCGCGTCTCGCCGCCGCTCGCGGCGCGCACCGCGTCGACGATGCGTGCGAGGCCCGGGACGAAGCGGTCGTCGCCGATGCGCAGCAGCGGACCGCTCGGGATGTCACGCACGCCCGTGGCCTCGACCACGATCGCACCGGGCCGGCCTTCGGCGAAGCGCCGGTACCAGGCAATGACCTCTTCGGTGACCTCACCGTCTTCGGTCGCGCGCCACGGCACCATCGCGGGCACCCAGGTGCGCGAAGCGAGCTGCAGCCGTCCGGCGGACAGCGGCTGGAAGAGCAGCGCGCGCGCCGCTTCGTCGGCGCTCGGCCAGCGACCCGGCTGCGCTGCATAGAGAATCTTCTCCGCGGGTTTCCACATGCCGGGTGCCCGCGTCAGCCGTTCGGCCAGCGCGCGAGCGCAGCGCTGCGCCCGAACAGCCAGGTGCCGCCCAGTGCAGAGGGCAAAGCGCATGAAAACAGCGCGCCGGGAACCGGGCGCACCGCGCAGCCTAGGGCCTCGAGACGTCCGGCGAGCGCCGGCGGATCGGCGCAGGCGAGCGCGTAGCCCGCGAGCGCGGGGGCGGCTGGTGCGGCGCCGAGCAGCGCGCTGCACGCGTCGCGCGTGCCGACCAGCACGCTGCCGCGCGCGGTCTGCAGCCGCACGAAATCACCCGCCGACTCGGGCAGCAGTCCGGCGAAGCGCGCGAAGCGCGCGCCGGCCTCGAGCGGATCTTCGGCGCACACGATCACCGCGGCGAGCGCCTGCACGCCGTTCCTGTGGCGCAGGTAGCGCGGCTGCCAGAGGCACTCGGGCGTGCGCTGCTCGCAGAACTGCACGCGGCCCTCGGGCATGCGCTCGGACGCGACGCGTTGCACGGCGAAGCGCGCCAGGCCTTGCGTGATGCCGCTCGCGGTCTCGAGCTCGAGCGTGCGCCGCAGATCGACCAGCGGCAGCGGTTCGAAGCCGTGGCGCGCGAGGCGCGCATGATCTTCCTCTGCGCTCGGCGTGCCGAAGGCGAGGATATGCACGCCCGCGTAGCGCGCCATCTGCGCGCGGGTGCGCTGGCTGGTCGGCGTGTCCACGGTCGGCGTGAGGATTTCCAGGTAGCCTGCCTCGAGCATCACGCAACGGTTCGCCTGTCCGGCCGGCGTTTCCTTGCCCTCGAGGTCGCGCGTGGCCTGGTCCGAGCGCGGCGTAGCGACGAAACCGAGCGACTCGAGCACGGCGATCGCCGCGTCGAGATCGTCGACGAAGTGCGCGATGTGATCGATGACCAGGTCGCCGGGCGCAGGGCGCTGTTGTTTTGCAATGTCTGCGGCGCTGTGCATGATCCCGGAACTCGATGCAATAATAGCCGCATGGATAAACCCGCGGTGCCGCAGGGTGTTTCCGGCACGCCGCAGGCGCCGGTCCGGAAATGGGCCGCGTGAGCGCTGAATGGCCAAGCCGAAAAAATCCGTTGCAGCGAATCGACCGACCGCTCGAGACGAGCGGCCTGGCCGGCTGCTCGAGCGCGGGCACCACGACATGGGCGGGCTGCCGGCCGGGCGGGTCGAAGCCACCGAGCACGATTACGCGGAATGGGAGCGCCGCGTCGATGCGCTGATGGTGCTGCTCTCGGGCGTGAAGGGCGGCACGCCGCGCATGACCGTCGACGAGCTGCGCAAGAATATCGAAGCGCTCGGCCCGGAAGCCTACGACACGATGAGCTACTACGAGCGCTGGGTGACCTCGATCACGCAGACCATGATTCAGCGCGGCGTCATCACCACCGACGAGTTGGGACGCAAGATGGAACAGATCCGCGCGCGGGGCGAGGGCGGATGCAAGCCGTAGCCGGCAGCGCCGGCGGCCAGTATCCGAGCCACCGGCCGGCCGCGCCGGCGCGCTTCGCGCCGGGCGACCGGGTGCGGGTACGCGACAGCGCGCCGCTCGGACATATCCGCACGCCGTTCTACATCCGCGGCCATGCGGGCGTGATCGAGCGCTACTGCGGCGCCTTCCCCAACCCGGAGGAGCTCGCGCAGATGCGCGATGGCCTGCCGGCACAGCCGCTGTATCGCGTGCGCTTCCTGGAATCGGAGGTCTGGCCGGACTACGCCGGCCGGGCGGGTGACACGATCGACATCGAAATCTTCCAGCATTGGCTCGAGCGAGCGTGAATGGCCGAGCGCAGCGACATCGGTGAGTACCAGGCGCTCACGTACTTCCAGCTGATGGAGGTCAGCCTGCGCGAGCTGCTGGTCGAAAAGGGCGTCGTCAGCGAGCAGGCGGTGAGCGAGGCGGTCGAGGACATGCGGCGCCGCGGCCCGGACAGCGGCGCGCGCGTCGTGGCGCGCGCCTGGCTCGACGCCGAGTTCAGGCGACTGCTGCTCGAAAATGGCACGCGTGCCTGCGAGGCAATGGGCATTGAGGTACCGGCGACCAGGCTGGTCGTCGTCGAAAACACGCCGCAAGCGCACAACGTCATCGTCTGCACGCTGTGCTCCTGCTACCCGCGCATGCTGCTCGGCATCCCGCCGGACTGGTACAAGTCGCGCAATTACCGCTCGCGCGTGGTGCGCGAGCCGCGCGCGGTGCTCGCCGAGTTCGGCCTGCGGATCGCCGACGAGGTGGCGATTCGCGTGCACGACTCGACCGCCGACATGCGCTACATGGTGCTGCCGATGCGTCCTGCCGGAACCGAAGGCTGGGACGCGGCGCGCCTTGCATCGATCGTCAGCCGCGATTGCATGATTGGCGTGGCTGTTCCGAAAACCTGACCCACTCGAAGGATCCATGAGCACGCTCTTCACGCCGCTTTCGCTGGGCAGCATCACGCTGCCAAACCGTATCGTCGTCGCGCCGATGTGCCAGTACTCCGCGGTCGACGGCACGATGACCGACTGGCACCTCATTCACCTGGGCAGCATGGCCGTATCGGGCGCCGGACTGACGGTCGTCGAGGCAACCGGGGTGACGCGCGAGGGCCGCATCTCGCACGGCTGCACGGGCCTGTACTCGGACGACAACGAGGTGGCGATGAAGCGCGTCGTCGACGCTTACCGGCGCATCAGCCGCTCGCCGATCGGCGTTCAGATCGGGCACGCTGGCCGCAAGGCCTCGACGCAGCCCCCGTCGCAGGGCGGCAAGCCGCTTTCGCCGACCGAGTCGCCCTGGCCGACGCTCGCGCCGTCGGCGATCCCGTTCGGCGAAGGCTGGCATGTGCCGCGCGCCGCGGACGCCGAGGACATGCGCCGGCTGGTCGATGCGTTCGCCGCCGCCGCCGCACGCGCGATGCGCGCCGGCTTCGACCTGGTCGAGCTGCATGCGGCGCACGGCTACCTGCTGCACCAGTTCCTCTCGCCGCTCGCCAATACGCGCAGCGATGATTGGGGCGGCAGCCGCGAAAAGCGCATGCGCCTGCCGCTCGAGGTCGCGCGCGCGGTGCGCGAAACCTGGCCCAGGGACCGCGCGCTCGGGGCGCGCATCAGCGCAAACGATTGGGTGGACGGTGGCGCGGGGCCCGAGGATGCGATCGCGTTCGCACGCGAGCTGAAAGCGCTCGGCTACCACTACGTCTGCGTCTCGAGCGGGGCGATGGCGCCGCAGGCGCGCATTCCGATCGGCCCGGGCTACCAGGTCGGCTTCGCTGCGCAGGTGAAAAAGGCGGTGCCGATCGCGGTGCGCGCGGTCGGCCTGATCGCGGATCCGGATCAGGCCGAGTCGGTCGTCGCCTCAGGGCAGGCCGACATGGTTGCGCTTGCGCGCGGCATGCTCGACAACCCGCGCTGGGTGTGGCATGCGGCCGAGCATTTCGGCGTCAAGATCGACTACCCGACGCAGTACGCACGCTGCCATCCCGATCTGTGGCCGGGCGCGAAGCTCGCGCGCCCCGCGGCGAAGGCGAAGGCGGCCGCGTAGTGTAGTAGTACACCGCGCGGTGAATGCCGCGCGCGCTACGAGCCCTTGACGATCGCGAGCTTGTTCTCGACGGCCTTGACGCCGGGGACGGCTTTCGCCGCCTCGACGGCCTTGGCCTGCTCGTTCGGGTCGCCGACCGTTCCCCACAGCGTGACCGCACCGTCTTTCGCGGTGACGTCGATCTGCTGTCCGGAGACGGTCTTCGCCGCCTCGAGCGCGGCTTTCACCTTGGCGGCGAGCGCCTTGTCGGGGTCCGGGGCGCTCGGCGCCGGGCTGGCCGGCTGCGCGCTCGGTGTCGGCGTCAAGGCTTCCGCGGACTTGGGCGCATTCGCGGGCGCAGCAGGCGGCGCCGAGGCGGCGGGCTTGGTGGCGGGCTTGGGCGTTTCGTCCTGGCCGCAGGCTGCGACACCGAGGACGACAGCGAGCGCAATCAGCCGAATCGGCGCGTGACGGAGCAGTGGCATGCGCATTCCTTGTTCGTCGTGTTCAGACGCAGTCTAGCGCGGCCGGGGCGCGCGGTGCACCAGCCGCGCCTCGCCTGCCTACAATGCACGGGCGTACGACGGGGATGACGATGACCTTCCGCTACTATTTCGAGGATTTCAAGCCCGGCCATGTATTCGAGCACGGCACGCGCACGCTCGAGGAACGCGAAATCGTCGAATTCGCGCGCGCATGGGATCCGCAGCGCTACCACGTCGACCCGGAGGCGGCGAAAGCCACGCCCTTCGGCGGGCTGATCGCCTCGGGCTGGCAGTCCTGCGGGGTGGCGATGCGCCTGATGTGCGACGCCTACCTCAATGATTCGTCCTGCGTGGGTTCGCCCGGCATCGACGAGATCCGGTTCCTGCGCCCGGTGCGGCCGGGCGACACGCTGCGCTTTCGGTCCACGGTGCTGGAGAGCGCGCCCTCGCGCTCGCGGGCCGAGCGCGGCACGGTGACCTTCCGCTGGGAGCTGCTCAATCAGGACGGCGAGGTCGTGCTGTCGATGATCGGGCGGCAGCTGTATCTGCGCCGTAGTGCCTGCACATGATCCGCTAGACCAATGCTCACGATCACGCCGAGCGGGCGGCTTCTTGGCGCCACGGTCGAGGGGCCGGATCTTCCGCGACCGCTCGACGCTGCGGCGCTCGCGTCAACCGTTCGCCCGGAACGGGCGCGCGATTAGAACCAGTACCCGATTCGCAGGATGTTGAATTCGATGCCGTTGTTCGGGTGCTTGATGGACGCGTTCGACAGGTGCTGGTAGCGATAGCTGAGCTCGAAGGCATCCTTGTTGCCGAAGCGCGCGCCGATGCCGACGTGCGACCCGAACTGGAAATTGGTGCTGAAATTCCGCTGCTCGCTGACCGAGGTCTTCGACAGCAGGTGCGCGCCGACGCCGAACTCGACAAACGGTGCGAACCCAGAGATCTCGTTCTGCTGCACACGGAACACCGGCGTGAACGCCAGCTCCCACAGGCCGGAGTTGGTCCTGTCCCGGCTCGTGTTGTCCCAGTAGCCGCCCTGCAGGTCCCAGTAGCCACCGAGGTGCCAGTTTTCCGTCTGCAACCAGCGCTTGTTCCATTTCCACTGGACACCCACCCGGTACAGATCGACGCTGGCGTTGCCCGAAGCATCGGGGCCGGCAGAGATGGACACGCCGTCGACCGCCCCGGCCGGCTGCATCATCATCGCGAGAACGACGCTGGCCAGGACCCGGCCAATGCCCTTCCCGAGCAGGCCCGGTCCGCGCAGGGCTGCCCGACTCCGATCTCCCATGTGCCACCTCACTTGGTATTCTGTGCGGCGCGCTCGCGGCGCCGCTGTCGTTGTGTGGCGATCAGCTACGATACACTGTGATGAAACTACGTCATTTCATTCCCTTACGCAAGAGGGCTCGCGTAGTTTCTGCGTTTCCACCTGGAGTCCCCGCCCATGCTCGCGCCCGATCTGCGCAATAGGATCTTTCGCGCTGTCGATGACGGCTTCGACGACCAGGTCCGCTTTCTCGCCGACCTGACCCGGCTGCCTTCGCTGCGCGGTCAGGAAGCCACTGCGCAGGACTTCATGGCCACCGCGCTGCGCGCGCGCGGGCTGAGCGTCGACCGATGGAAGCTGCGCGTCGAGGACATACAGCAGCTGCCGGGGTTCTCGCCCGTGACGGTGTCCTACGAGGATGCGTGGAACGTGGTCGGCAGCCACCGGCCGGCGGGCGCGCAGAATGGCCGCTCGCTGATCCTGAACGGCCATATCGACGTGGTGCCCACCGGTCCGCTCGACATGTGGTCGCAGCCACCGTTCGAGCCGACGATCGCCGACGGCTGGATGAGCGGCCGCGGCGCGGGCGACATGAAGGCCGGCTTGTCGGCGAACCTGTTCGCGTTCGACGCGCTGGCGCGCCTCGGTCTCGCGCCGGCTGCCGAGGTCTACCTGCAATCGGTCATCGAGGAGGAGTGCACCGGCAACGGCGCGCTCGCCTGCCTGCAGCGCGGCTACCGCGCCGAGGCGGCGCTGATCACCGAGCCGAGCGCCGAGACGCTGGGCGCTGCGCAGGTCGGCGTGATGTGGTTCCAGGTCAAAGTGCGCGGCAAACCGGCACATGTCGCGGTCGCGGGTACCGGCGCCAACGCGATCGAGGCCTGCTTTCCGCTGATCGAGGCGCTGCATTCGCTCGAGGCGCGGTGGAACGAAGCCCGCCATCCGGCGTTCGCCGAGCATGCGCATCCGATCAACTTCGTCGTCAGCCGGATCGAGGGCGGCGACTGGACCTCGAGCGTGCCGTCGTGGTGCACCTTCGACATGCGCATCGCCCTGTACCCGGGCCAGGACCTGGCCGCGGTGCGCGCGGAGGTCGAAGCGACGGTCGCGCAGGCGGCCCGCACGGACCCTTTCCTCGCGCAGAATCCGCCGGCGATCGCCTACCACGGCTTTCAGGCGGAGGGCTATGTGCTGCAAAAGGAGACCGAGGCGCAACGCCTGCTCGAGCGCTGCCACGCGGCGGCCGCGGGCGCGGCCCTGGGCCAGCGCGCCGGAACCGGGACGACCGATGCGCGCTTCTATGGCCTGTATGCCGGGATCCCGGCGCTGGTATACGGGCCGAACGCCGAGAACATCCATGCCTTCGACGAGCGCGTGGCGCTCGCGTCGGTTCGACGGGTCACGCAGGCGGTGGCGCTGTTCATCGCCGAGTGGTGCGGCGTGGAGACGCGAAGATAAGGGAATGCGCAACGATGTGTGCGCTATTGCGCAGACTGCCTTGACTGGCGCGCGGTAGCATGGCCCATGGCGGCCAATCTGCGTGAGGTGCGTGCGGCGCGCGATCGCGCGCGCGTGCTGATCGTCGACGACGTCGCATCGAACCTGCTCATACTCGAAGCGATCCTCAGCCGCGACTACGACCTGCTCGTGTCGATGACCGGCGAGGAGACACTGCGCATCGCCGCAGCCAAGCAACCCGACTTGATCGTGCTCGACGTGAAGCTGCCTGACATGGACGGCTACGAGGTGTGCCGCCAGCTGAAAGTCGATGGCGCGACGCGCAGCATTCCGGTGATCTTCTGTACCGCGCTCGACGAGGTCGAGGACGAGCGCCGCGGCTTCGAGGTCGGGGCGGTTGACTACGTGACCAAACCGCTGTCCGAGCCGGTGGTGCAGGCCCGCGTGCGCGCACAGCTGTCGCTCTCGCAGCACAGCCGCATGCTGGCGTCCACGGTGCACGCGCAGTCCGATCAGCTTGCCCGTCTCGGACGCCTGCGCGGTTTTTTTTCGCCCAAGCTTGCGGAGGCGATCCTTGCCTCGGGCAGCGAGGATGCGCTCAAGACGCACCGCCACGAGATCACCGCGGTACGCTGCGATCTGCGCGGCTTCGCCCAGTTCAACGAGGCCGCCGAGCCCGAGGAGGTCATGGCCTTCCTCGGCGAGTATCACGCGATCCTCGGCCGCGTGATCGACGCCTACGACGGCGTCCTGATGCGCTTCTCGGGCGAGTCGGCGATGGTGATCCTCAACGATCCGATGCCGCACGACAACCACCCGCAGATGGCGCTCGAGATGGCACTCGCGCTGCGCAGCGCTTTTGCGCCGCTTGCCGCGCGCTGGCGCGAGCGCGGACAGACGGTCGCGATCTCGATCGGCATGGCACTCGGTTTTGCGACGCTGGGTGCCATCGGCTTTGCGGGGCGCTGGGACTACGGGGTGATCGGCCGCGTGGCCGACCTCGCGGGGCGGCTGGCCGCGATGGCCGAGGGCGGCGCCATTCTGGTGGACCAGCGGGCCATGGCGCGGCTCGGTGCGCCGGCCGGGGCCAAGCGGGTCGGACCGTTTACGCTCGAGGGCTTCTCGGCGCCGGTCAGCGCCTGGGCGCTCTAGGCCCGGCCGCGCGCTAGAGTGCGCGCGTGATCCTCCCTCGACCCCGGCCGACGCGCGAAACGCTCGAAGGGCGCTACGCGCGGCTCGAGCCGCTCGGTGGGCAGCATGCCGAGAGCCTGTATGCCGCCTGCGCCGGGCCGGAAAATGCGGCGCGCTTCGATTTCCTGCCTGATCCGCCACCCGCAGGCATCGCCGAGATTCGCGCCTGGATCGACAAGGCGTCGAGCACCGAGGATCCGTTGTTCTTCGCGGTCATCGACCGCGCAAGCGGTCGCTGCGAAGGACGCCAGGCGCTGATGCGCATCACCCCCGAGCACGGCGTGATCGAGCTCGGCAGCATCTACTGGGGTCCCGCGATTGCGCGCGGGCGCGTCGCGACCGAGGCCTTCTATCTGCATGCGCGTGCCGTGTTCGACGTGCTCGGCTACCGGCGCTTCGAGTGGAAATGCAATGATCGCAACGCCCCCTCGAAGCGCGCCGCGTCGCGCTTCGGGTTCACCTTCGAAGGCCTGTTCCGCCAGCACATGTGGGTGAAGGGGGCGAACCGCGACACCGCGTGGTTCTCGATGCTCGACAGCGAGTGGCCGGCGATGCGCGCCGGGTTCGAGCGCTGGCTCGATCCTGGGAACTTCGACGCCGCTGGCGGGCAGCGCGCCCGCCTCGCCGCAGGCGCGCAGCGGGATCGCTAGGGCGATCCGCGAGCCTGCGACGGGCGCTCAGGCGCCGGGCGGCGCGTCACAGCCCGAGGTAGGCCTGGCGTACGCGGTCGTCGTGCAGCAGGGCCTCGCCCGAGCCGCTCATCGCCACGCGGCCGTTTTCCAGCACGTAGGCGCGCTGCGAGATCTTGAGCGAGACTGCGACGTTCTGTTCGACGAGCAGCACCGTGAGCCCGTCGGCGTTCAGCGCGCGGATGGCGTGCAGCACCTCCTGTACGACGGTCGGCGCGAGGCCGAGCGACGGCTCGTCGAACATGATCAGCTCGGGTCGGCCCATCAGGCAGCGGCCGATCGCGAGCATCTGCTGCTCGCCGCCCGAGAGCGTGCCTGCGACCTGGCCCCGGCGCTCGGCGAGCTTGGGGAACATCGCGTATACGCGCTCCATCGCGACGCGTGCGCCAGCGCGCGCGCGCGGCAGCAGCGCGCCCACCTGCAGGTTCTCCTCCACCGTGAGGCTGGGGAACACTTGCCGTCCCTCGGCCACCTGGCCGATGCCGAGGTCGCAGATCAGGTGTGAGGGCAGGCGCGTGATCTCGCGTCCCTTGAACATCACGCGGCCGGCGCGTGCGCGCTCGATGCCGGCGATGGTGCGGATGAGCGAGGACTTGCCCGACCCGTTCGCGCCGACGATGGCTACGATCGCACCCGTGGGCACCTCGAGCGCGACCCCTTCGAGCGCCTGCGCGTCGCCGTAGTAGAGGTCGAGATTCTCGACGGCGAGCATCAGACCTCGGTTTCCTCGCCGAGGTAGCTCTCGAGCACCGCTGGGTCGCGCACCACCACATCCGGCGCGCCGCGCGCGATCACCTCGCCGTGGTGCAGCACCACGATGTGCTGCGCGAGCGCCATCACGGCGCGCATCACGTGCTCGATCAGAAGGATCGTGAGGCCCTCGGCGCGGTTGAGCTCGCGGAACACGGCGACGATCTGATCGCACTCGGTCGGCCGCAGGCCGGCCATCACCTCGTCGAGCAGCAGCAGCTTCGGCCGCGTGGCGAGTGCGCGCGCGACTTCCAGCCGCTTGCGGTCGGGCAGCGTCAACGATGAAGCAGGCAGCCCGCTCTTCGGCCCAAGCCCGAGCCTTTCCACGATCACGGCGGCGAATCTCTTCGCCGCCGGGACGTCCTTTTCCCTCTGCAAGGCCCCGACCACGACGTTCTCGATGACCGACAGGCCGGCAAACGGCTTCATGACCTGGAATGTCCGTCCGATGCCGGCGGCGCACACCTGGTCGGGGCGCAGGCCGTGGATCGCACGCCCGTCGAAGCGGACCGCGCCTTCATCCGGGGCGTAGACACCCGCGATGACGTTGAAGATGGTGGTCTTGCCCGCGCCGTTCGGTCCAATGAGGGCGTGGATGCCCCCGGGCGTCACGTCGAACGAGGCCCCGGACACCGCCTTCAGGCCGCGGAACGACTTGGACACCCCGCTCAGCTCCAGCCGGCTCACCGGTGCAGCCCCAGCTTCTTCGCCAGCGGTGGCCACACGCCGTCGGGCAGGAACATGATCACCATCAGCAGGCACAGGCCGTAGAACACCTGCTTCACGCCCGGCACGTCGATGCCGAGCTGCAGCATCAGCTCGCGCAGGCCTTCGGCGAGCCCGGTCAGCAGGAACGCGCCGACGATCGGCCCCACCAGCGTGCCGATGCCGCCGATGATCGGCCCGAGGATCAGCTCGATCGAGCGCGAAATGTGAAAGATCTGCTCGGGGAACAGGTTGTTGTAGTAGAAGGCGAACACCACACCGGCGAGCGAGGTCATCGCCGCGGAGATGACTACGGCATACATCTTGTAGCGGAACACGTTGACGCCGAGCGCCTCGGCGGCCTCCGGGCTCTCGCGGATCGCGAGCCAGTAGTAGCCCATGCGGCTGCGCAGCAATGCGTGGCACAGCACGAACGCGCCCACCGTCATGGCGAGCATCAGGTAGTAGAACATCGTCGGGCTGCCGCGCAGGTTCCACAGGTCGTTCTCGGTGTAGTTCGCCACCGGCAGGAAAAGCCCGGAGGAGCCGCGCACCCAGGCGAAGTGGTCGAAGCCGATGCGTGCGAACTCGGCAAAGGCGATGGTGAGGATGGCGAAGTAGACGCCGGCCACGCCGAAGCGGAACGCGAGGAAGCCGATCGCCGCGCCCGCGAGCACCGAGATGCCGATCGCGGCCCCGAGGCCGATCCAGGGGCTCAGGCCAAAGTGCACGTAGAGCGCCGCCGCCGCGTAGGCACCCAGGCCCACGTAGAGCGAGTGGCCGAGCGAGAGCTGGCCCGCGAAGCCCATCATCACGTTCCACGCCTGGCCGACGTAGGCGAAGTAGAGGATGAGGAAACCCACGGCGAGCAGGTAGCCGCTCGCAAAGAGTGGAAACACTGCGAGCAGGACGAGCAGCGCGGCGAGCACAACGAGACCGCGGCGCGGCACGCCCTCGAGGAGCCGGCCGATCATGCCGCCTTCTTGCCTAGGATGCCCTGCGGGCGGAAAAGGAGCACCAGCACCAGCAGCCCGAAGGCGAACATGCTCTTCGCCGACGGCGTGAACAGCACGCCGCCGAGTGCCTCGGTCAGCCCGATCAGCAGCCCGCCGAGGAGCGCGCCGCCCATGGAGCCCAGGCCCCCGGTGATCACGATGACGAAGGCGAGCAGCGTGTAGGCGGGCCCGATCGTCGGGGTCACGTCGGTCACCGCCATGAGCATGGCGCCCGCAGCGCCGACGCAGGCCGCGCCGATGCCGAAGGTGAGCGCGTAGAGATGCCGCACGTTCAGCCCGACCACCAGCGCGCCGTGGTAGTTGTCGGCGCAGGCGCGGATCGACTTGCCGAGCAGCGTAAAGCGGAAGAACGCGAACAGCGCCGCGGCGACAACGAGCGCGGCGCCCGCGGCGTAGACCTTGGACGCGTCGACGATGAGCGGGCCCAACTGGTAGCTGTCGAAGGAGTAGGCGGTACGTATGCCCTGCGCGTCCGGGCCGAAGACGATGAGCTGCGCATTCACGAGGATGAGTGCGATGGCGACAAGCAGCATGAACTGGCTGTGCTCTGGCCGGTTGATGAACGGGTTGATCAGGCCCAGCTGCAGCAGGTAGCCGAACACGAACAGCACCGCCGCGATCGGCACGAGCAGCACCAGCGGGTCGAGCTTGAGCGCCGAGAACAGCAGCAGCGTCAGGTACATGGCGAGCGTCATCATCTCGCCGTGCGCGAAGTTGACCACGCGCACGACGCCGAAGATGACCGACAGGCCGAGCGCCATCAGCCCGTAGACCAGGCCCGTCAGCAGCCCGCTGGCGGCGACGTTCAGGTAGATCTCGACCGGCACGAGCGGGCCGCCCGCGGCCCGCGCGCTAGCGCTGCGAGTACGGCGTCATCGGCAGCTCGGGCTTGGCATTTGCCGCATCCTTCGGCGCCACCGTGACGAGCTTGCCGCCGCGGTTCTGGATCGCCGAGTCCTTCAGCTTGTCGTTCTGGCCCTTGGCGTTGAACAGGATGCCGGGTCCCGGGCTGACGTTGTTCGTGATGTTGGTCGCGCGGATGGCGTCGGCGAGCGCCTTCGGGTCCGTGCTGCCCGCGCGCTTGAACGCATCGGCGGCGACCAGCAGCGCCTCGAAGGTGTAGACGTGATTGGTGTTGAGGCTGATGTCCGGGTACGCCTTGTGGTTCGCGGCCAGGAGCTGCTGCGTGAGCTTCTTGTTCGGGTCGTACCAGGGCACGAAGCTGATCGGCCCGTCGGCGAGCTTGCCGAGCGTCTTCAGGTACTGGTCCTCGTACCAGCCCGGGCCCATGCTGAGCACGGCCTTCGGGCTCCAGCGCTGCTTCACCAGCTCGCGCGTGAGGAGGATCGCGTCGTTCAGGCGGCTCACCAAGATGAGCGCCTCGGCCCCGGTCGCCTTGGCCTTGGCCACCTCGACCGACAGGTCGCGCGCGGCCGGGTCGTAGGCAATCGTCTCCGCGACGGTGTACGGCATGGTGAACTTCTTCATCACCCCGGTGAAGCCCTTCTGCATGGCGTTGCCGAAGGTGTCGTTCACGTGCATGAAGACCGCCGTCTTCGGCGACACGCCGGTGACGGCGAACACCTCGAGCTGGTTGGCGAACGCATCGCCCAGGATCATCGGCGCGGTCGGGAAGTTGCGGAACACGAACTTGTAGCCCTGCTCGGTGATCGGCGGCGCGGCGGCGATGTTGATCACCAGCGGGATGCCGCGCTGCTCGGCGACTTGCGCGATCGCCGTGGTCTGGCCGGAGTCGAAGGCGCCCACCAGCAGCTGCGCGCCTTCGCCGATCAGACGCTCGGCGCGCGCGCGCGCCACATCGACGTTCGACTCCGTGTCGCCGTTCATGATCTCCAGGGCGGGCAGACCGAGCTCGGCCAGCAGCCCGTTGGTGATCGCAACCACGCGGTAGCAGTCCTGGCCGATGCCGGCCTGGATGCCCGAGCGCGGCAGCAGCAGGCCGACTTTCAGCGTCTTCGGCTGGGCGCGGACGATACCAACGGGCGCGAGCGCAGTGAGCGCGCCGGCAGCGGCCAGCGCCTGATTGAATTTGCGACGGTCGAATGACATGGTTCCTCCTCTTGGGCGATGAGCGAATTCTAGCGGTGGCGCCGCAGACGCTTCGTTGTGCAGTGCAGCGCCCCGCTGGCTGTTGCGGCACGACGATATTGTTATAGAGCATTACAATATTCCGGTCAATGACGCAGACTTCTCGATCCGCGCGCGGGCCGCGTCCCGGCAGTGTCGCCCGTGTGCCGGGCATCGATTACGGCAGGCTGCCCGTGCACTTCGGCTACGCGCTCAAGCGTGCGCAGGTCGTCGCGTTCGACGCCTTCGAGCGCGCGACGGCGGGGGTGCAGATCACCCCGCCGCGCTACACGGCGCTGGTGATCCTGGAGGCCAATCCCGGCCTCTCGCAAAGCGCGCTCGGCGACGTGCTCGGCACGGCGCGCTCGGGTGCCATGATGCTCACCAACTGGCTGGTGGGACGCAAGCTTGCCGAGCGCCGGCACCGCCCCGACGACAAGCGGGCCTGGGGCCTTTACCTGACGCCGGAGGGACGCAGACTCGCCGCACGGCTCAAGCCGCGCGTCTACGCGCACGATCAGCGCGTCGTCGCGCAGTTGACGCCGCGCGAGCGGCGCGAGCTGCTGCGCCTGCTGGAGAAAGTGGCCGGATGAGGGTGGCGACGCGGGCGGTCCGCATGGGTCCGACCACGGTCGAATGGAAGCGCCGGCCCGACGGCGCGCTGCTGCTGCGCTCGCCGCATCCGCTCGCGCCCTGGCCGGCGCGCATCACCGACTGGCTCGTGCACTGGGCCGACCGTACGCCGGAACGCCTGCTGCTCGCGCAGCGCGATGCGCGTGGCGGCTGGCGCAGGCTCAGCTACGCGCAGGCGCTCGAGGGCGCGCGCGCGGTCGGCCAGGCGCTCATCGCGCGGGGCCTGTCGCCCGAGCGGCCGGTCGCCGTGCTCTCGGGCAATGATCTCGAGCACGCGCTGCTGCAGCTCGGCGCCCTGATGGTCGGGGTGCCCTACGCGCCGGTGTCGCCCGCGTACGCGCTGCTCTCGAAGGACTACGCAAAGCTGCGCCACGTGCTCGCGCTGCTGACCCCGGGCCTCGTGTTCGCCGCCGACGGCGATGCGTTCGGCGCGGCGATCGCAGCCGTGGTGCCGCAGGATACGGAGCTCGTGCTGGCCAGCGGCAGCGTGGCGGGGCGGCGCGCGACGCCGTTCGCGGCGCTCGCGGCGACCGCGCCAACCCCGGCGGTCGACCAGGCGCATGCACGGGTCGGACCGGACACGATCGCCAAGTTCCTCTTCACCTCGGGCTCGACCGACCTGCCCAAGGCGGTCATCAACACGCAGCGCATGTGGTGCGCAAACCAGGAGATGATCCGCGCGATGCTCGCTTTCCTGCGCGACGCGCCGCCCGTGCTGGTCGATTGGGCACCCTGGCATCACACGGCGGCGGGCAATCACGACTTTGGCCTGGTGCTCGCCAACGGCGGGTCGTACTACATCGACGAAGGCAAGCCGATGCCGGGGGCGATCGAGGCGACGGTGCGCAACCTGCGCGAGATC
>Ga0210060_1000114_pt1 | contig 46905 bp, 40 predicted proteins | sample Joice_CattailNLB_FD_184871 | JGI IMG/M metagenome (GOLD analysis project Ga0210060, IMG submission 184871) | Wetland microbial communities from San Francisco Bay, California, USA, that impact long-term carbon sequestration - Joice_CattailNLB_D2... | ecosystem: Environmental > Aquatic > Marine >...
CCGCCTCTGGCACACCGACGCATCGTTCGAGGAGCCGGCGGGGCGCTACTCGATGCTGCATGCGCGCGTCGTGCCGCCGGCCGAGGAGGGCGGCGACACCGAATTCGCCGACATGCGCGCGGCCTACGACGCCCTGTCCCCGGCAATGCAGGCGCGGCTCGAGGGGCTTCGCGTACGCCACTCGATCGCCTATTCGCGCCAGACGCTCGGCTTCGAGTTCTCGGCCGAAGAGGCGAAGCTGCTGCCCGGAGCGGAGCATCCGCTGGTGCGAAGGCTGCCGCGTTCGGGCCGCAAGTCGCTGTATCTCGCCTCGCACGCGGCGGAGATCATCGGCTGGAACCTGCCCGAGGGGCGGCTGCTGCTGCGCGAGCTGATGGAGCACGCGACACAGCCGCAGTTCGTCCATCGTCACCGCTGGCGCACCGGCGACCTGGTGATCTGGGACAACCGTGCGACGATGCACCGCGCAACGCCGTTCGACGACGCGAGCCAGCGTCGTGAGCTGCGCCGCGTCACCACGCTCGATATCGCCGCCTGAGGCAGGCGACGCGCTTGAAAACCCTCGAGGTCAACGGCCGCCGCTATCGCTGGATGGCGGATCCGCTGGTGGTGGTGTGCGTCGACGGCTGCGAGCCCGACTATCTCCAGCGCGCGGCCGCCGCCGGCTGCACGCCCTATCTGGCGAGCCTGCTCGGCGAGGGTACGGCGTTCACGGGCGATTGCGTGGTGCCGAGCTTCACCAACCCGAACAACCTGTCGATCGTCACCGGCGTGCCGCCCGCGGTGCACGGCATTTGCGGCAACTATTTCTATGACCGCGAGGCGGACGCCGAAGTGATGATGAACGATCCGCGTTACCTGCGCGCGGGCACGGTGCTCGCGGCATTCGCAGACGCCGGCGCGCGGGTCGCGGTGGTCACCGCCAAGGACAAGCTGCGCACGCTGCTCGGGCACCGCCTGAAGGGCGTGTGCTTTTCGGCCGAAAAGGCGGCCGAGGCGACGCTGGCGGAAAACGGCATCGACGATGTGGTCGCGCGCGTCGGCATGCCGGTGCCCTCGGTGTACAGCGCCGCGCTGTCGGAGTTCGTCTTCGCCGCGGGCGTGAAGCTCATGGAGACGCAGCGCCCGGACCTCATGTACCTGTCGACCACCGATTACATCCAGCACAAGTTCGCCCCGGGGAGCGACGGCGCGAACGCCTTCTACGCGATGATGGATCGCTACCTCGCGCGGCTCGATGCTCTGGGCGCGGTGCTGGCGCTCACCGCCGACCACGGCATGAACGCCAAGACGCGCGACGACGGCGCGCCGAACGTGATCTACCTGCAGGACTTGCTCGACGAATGGCTTGGCGCCGGGCGTGCGCGCGTGATCCTGCCGATCACCGATCCCTACGTGGTGCACCACGGCGCGCTCGGGTCGTTTGCCACGATCTATCTCGACGCGGGCAAGCGCGACGCGGTCCGCGCGCGCCTCGCTGCGCTCGAGGGCGTCGACCTCGTGCTGACGAACGCCGAGGCCTGTGCCCGCTTCGAGCTGCCGCCCGACCGCATGGGGGACCTGGTCGTCGTGTCCACTCGACAGGTCGTGCTCGGCACGAGCGCCGCGCGCCACAACCTCTCCGGGCTGGATGCGCCGTTGCGCTCGCACGGCGGCGTCTCGGAGCAACGCGTGCCGCTGCTGTTCAACCGGCGAACTGCAGGCATCCCGGGAAAGGCGCGGCTGCGCAATTTCGACATCCTCGACGTGGCGCTGAATCATCTCGAGCAGCCCGGCGTGCGCCGCTCGGTCGCCGCAGCCGAACGGCGTTAAACTTTCCGCTCTGCGTGTTTCTGCAGGATGGCGGCATGCGCCGGATGCCTCGACGGCGGTTCCTCCTTGCGGCGAGCGCGCTTGGCAAGAGTTCACGGCGCTCGCGCTCGAGTCGCGCATTCCGGTGGCCTACAACATGCGTGAAATGGTCGAGGCAGGCGGCCTGATGTCCTACGGGCCGGTGGCGAAGGCGTCGTTTCATCGTGCGGCGTATTACGTCGATCGCATCGCCAAGGGCGCGAAGCCGGCGCAGCTGCCGATCGAGCAGCCGACGCGCTTCGAGACCGCGATCAACCTGAAGACCGCGGGTGCGCTCGGCATCGAGATCCCGCCCGCAATCCTGCTGCGGGCGGACGTCGTCATCGAATGATGCGTTGCGCTCGCTGAGTTCGCGCGCAGCGGCGGATCTGCCGCCCGATCAAAGACTTGCCTTGCCTGCGGGGCGACGCGGTCGCGCCGGCCTTTGATTCCCGGCGCCGGACGGCTACCCTGCGGAAAAAGCGCGCATCGACGGGGGAGGGCATGCGAAACACAACCGCAATCTGGATGGGCGGCTTCCTGGCCGCCGTGCTCGTCGTGGCGGGGCTTCTTTACCGCCCGCTCACCGCCGCATTCATGGCGAACCCGCTGTTCAACGGCATGATCGTTGGCGTGCTGCTGGTCGGCATCGCGGTGTCGTTCCTGCAGGTGTTCAGCATGCAGCGCGAGAGCGACTGGGTCGCAGCGCGCCGCGAAGGGCTGCGACCGCACGGCGCCGAGGAGCCGCGCATGCTCGCGCCGCTGGCGCGCATTCTCGCCGGACGCCAGGGCGCGCCGCGCATCTCGGCCGTGGTGATGCGCTCGCTGCTCGATGGCGTGCGCCTGCGCCTGGACCAGAATCGCGACATCGCGCGCTACCTCGTCGGCCTGCTCATTTTTCTCGGCCTGCTGGGCACCTTCTGGGGGCTGCTCGACACGGTGGTTTCGGTGGCCAAGGTCATTGCCGGACTCAAGGTCGCCGGGGCGAACGTCGGCGAAGCCTTCGCCCGCCTGCGTGACGATCTGCAGACGCCGCTCGCCGGGATGGGCACCGCGTTCAGCTCCTCGCTCTTCGGGCTTGCCGGGGCGCTGGTGCTCGGCTTTCTGGACCTGCAGGCGGGGCACGCCGAGAACCGCTTTTTCAAGGACCTCGAGGACTGGCTGGCGGAGCTGACGCACCTGCCGAGCGCGATCATTGCCGAGGGCGAGGCGCCGATCCCCGCCTACGTCGAAGCACTGCTCGAGAAGACCGCCGACAGTCTGGAAGGCCTCGGGCGGGTGATGACGCGCGGCGAGGAGGAGCGCACGCAGATGCGCGCCGACCTGCTGCAGCTTACCCAGCGTCTCACCGATCTCACCGACCAGATGCGCGCCGAACAGCAGCTGGTGCGTGGCCTGGCGCGCCAGCAGCAGGACCTGCACCCGGTGATCGGGCGCCTGGCAGCGGCGGCCGAGAGCGCCGCCGCGACCGACGAGGCGCTGCGCGTTCAGCTGAAGAGCCTGGAGAGCACCATGAAGCGCGTCATGGAGGAGGGCATCGCCGAGCGCAGACAGTATTCCGAGGATCTGCGCGACGAGCTGCGCCTGCTCACGCGCACGCTCGCCGGGCGCGCCGGCGGAGGTTCCTGAGGCCGCGCCGCGATGTTCCAGCTCACACGCCGCACGCGCACGATCGACATCTGGCCGGGCTTCGTCGATGCCCTGGCGTCGGTGCTCATCGTGTTCATCTTCATGCTGCTGGTCTTTGTGCTGGCGCAGTTCTACGCAACCTGGGAGCTGGCCGGGCGCGAGGCGACGATCTCGCGCCTCGAGCGCAGCATCGACGAGCTGGCGCGCACGCTCTCGCTCGAGCGCGATCGCAGCGCAGGACTCGAGTCGCGGCTCTCGCAAGCCGAATTGCAGCTGCGCGCCACGCTCGCCGAGCGCGATGCGCTCTCCGGGCGGCTGCGCACCAGCGAAGAGCGCCTCGACCTGACGAAGGCCGAGCTGGAGGAGGCCAGGCGCACGGTCGCCGCCGACCGCGAAACCATCGAGGCGCGCCTGGCCGACATCGCGCGCCTGCAGCAGGACATTGCCGCACTGCGCGAGCTGCGCGCGAAGCTCGAAGCCGAGGTCTCCCAGCGCGACACCGCGCTCGCCGAAGGACGAGAGCTGACCGCACGCGCCGAGAGCCGCGTCGCCGAGCTCACCCGCCAGATCCAGGCGCTGCGCGAGCAGCTCGCCGCGGTGTCGAGCGCGCTCGACCTCGAGCAGGCCAAAGTCAAGCAGCAGCAGGTCGAGATCGCCGACCTCGGCAAGCGTCTCAACCTCGCGCTCGCGCGCCGGGTGCAGGAGCTGAACCGCTACCGGTCCGAATTCTTCGGCAGGCTGCGCGAGGCGCTCGGCGATCGGCAGGACATCCGTATCGTCGGCGATCGCTTCGTGTTCCAGTCCGAGGTGCTGTTCGCCTCGGCCTCCGCGGAGCTCGGCCCGGCGGGCGAGGAGCAGATCCGGCGCGTCGCGCGCGCGCTCAAGGACGTGTCGGCAAAGATTCCGAAGGATCTCGACTGGGTGTTGCGCATCGATGGGCACACCGACCGGCGGCCGATCCACACCCGTGAATTTCCATCGAACTGGGAGCTCTCCACGGCGCGCGCGCTGTCGATCGTGCGTCTGCTGATCGCCGAGGGCGTGCCGCCGCAGCGGCTGATCGCCGCCGGATTCGGTGAGTACCGCCCGATCGCGCCGGGCAGCAGCCCCGAGGCCTGGCAGAAAAACCGCCGCATCGAAATCCGCTTTACCTCGCCATAACCGCGCGTCGCTAGGCGATGCGGTCGGCCTCGACGACCGCCGCCTGCCGCCGGTCGACGGCGTCGGCGAGCGCGCGCAACGCCGGGGTCACCTCGACAGGATACGGCGTCGCTGCCTGCTCGAGACCGCGCAGCGGTTCCGGTAGCGCCTCGAGGGCGGCGTGCGTGCGCTCGCGCAGCTCGGCGAGCGCTGGCGCCGGCGCGAGCCGCTTGCCCTCGCGCATGACGGGCTGGATGAGCGGCTCGCCGTCGAGTTTCTCGTCCACGAGCGCGAGCCGGTCGTGCGCGAGCCGGCCATTTCTCAGCACGCGGAACACCTGCTTTCGCCCGGGCCACGTCGACTTGCCTTCGGAAAGCTTGCGGCGCGCGATGCCGGCGTATTCCTGCAGCTTGTAGGCGCAATCGAGCCCGGGGGCGTCGTCCGAGACGACCAGCGCGGTGCCGACGCCGAAGCCGTCGATCGGCGCCGTCGCGAGCTTGGCGAGCTGATATTCGTCGAGCCCGCCGCTGGCGAAGATCCGGACCTCGCGGCAGCCGCCGTCGTCGAGGATCTTGCGCACCTTGAGCGCGTGCGCAGCGAGATCGCCCGAGTCGAGGCGCACGGCCCTGACCCGGATGCCTTCGGCGCGCAGCCGCGGCACCAGATCGACGACCTTGGCGGCGCCGGCCTCTGTGTCGTAGGTGTCGATGAGCAACGTCGTGTTATCGGGGTGCGCGCGCGCGAAATCGAGAAACGCCCTGGTTTCGCTTTCGTGTGCCTGGATGAACGAATGCGCCATGGTGCCGAAGGTCGGAATGCCGTAGCGCTGTCCGGCGAGCACCGTAGCCGAGCCGGCGAAGCCGGCGAGGTAGGCCGAGCGCGCCGCAAGCAGGCCGGCTTCCGCGCCATGCGCGCGGCGCAGGCCGAAATCGACCAGCAGCTTGCCCGGCGCAGCGAGCGCGCAGCGCGCCGCCTTCGAAGCGATGAGCGAGGAAAAATGCAGCAGCGCAACGACACGCGTCTCGACGAGCTGCGCCTCCGCGAGCGGCGCGACGATGCGCAGGATCGGCTCGTCGGCGAAAAACGGCGTGCCCTCGGCCATCGCATCGACTTCGCCCGTGAAGCGCAGGCTCGCCAGCCAGTCGATGAACGCCGGCGGGAACCCCTTTTGCCGCGCCAGCCACTCGAGCTCGTCAGGCTGGAACTGCAGCTGCTCGAGAAAGCCGAGCACCGATTCGAGCCCGGCCGCGACGAGAAAATTGCGGCAGGCGGGAAGCTTGCGCGAAAAGAATTCGAACGCGGCCGGCGCGTTCATGCCGCGCTCCCAGTAGGCCTTCAGCATGGTGAGCTGGTAGAGGTCGGTGAGCAGGGCGCTCGCGCCGGGATCGCGTTCCGTCACGCGCATCGGTTCGGCTCCTCGGGAAGTTGAGCCCCATCATAGGCGATCACGGAGCTGCGAAGCGCCGGGCGCGTGGGTGCGCAAGGGCGAGCAGCCCCCGCTGAAGGACGACATCGGGGCGTGATTTCGCGCAGCTTGGAGCCCGGCCCGAGCGGGGTTACACTTCCTGCAGACCGACGGAGAACCGAAACGACTGCAACTGTGCAGAGGTAGCTGATGGCCAAACAGATCATCCCCGAAACCCCGCCCGACTACGATCGCACGCGGATCACCGAGCGCCCCGACGGCTTTTACTGGCGCGAAAAGGGCGGCAAGCGCGAATACGGGCCGTTCGATACGCTGCTTCAGGCGGTGGAGGACATGGACTACAGCCCCGACGCCGACTACGAGCCGGGCGAGACGCTGGAGGAAGCCGAAGAGGAGCTCGGCCTGTCGACCTGGGTGGATCCCGAAACCGGCGAGCTGTCCGAAGAGGAGCGTCCGCGCCTCGAGGATCACTGATCCCAGGACGCACGCGCGAAGCGTGCGACGAAGTCCGCGAGCCCTTGCGCGGGCAGGTGATCGATACCGGCAGCGCCTGAACGGCCGCCGCCGCCGAATTCCCGACAGAACCGATCCGCACCCCGCGGCTGCGCACGCGGCGCACGCACGCTCACGGTGTAGCCGCCGCGCGCGTTGGGCGTCAGCACCGCATGCGCGCGCTGCGGGGCAGCGCTCGCCAGCGCATGCGCGAAGCTGCCGCTGACGCGCCGGGACCAGGCCGCGTCCGGCAGCAGGACCACGGCGCTGCGCGCGTCCTGGTGCAGCGGCGCGAGCGCGCGCGCATTCTCGAGATCCGCGCGCATCGCCTGGACGAGCGTTCGCACGATCGGCGCCTCGGCTGCAAAGCGCAGCGGGTCGACGGCGCCGCGCATCTGCGCGTGCAGCGCCGCCGGATGAATCGTGAGATCCGCTTCGGATTCGCCGTAGCCGTTGTAGTTCAGCGCCTCGCCGAGCAGCTGCAGCTGCCCGAGTTCGGCATCGTCCAGCGCGCCCCCCGCCCCGAGCGCGCGCGCCGCGTCGGCGAGGCCGTCGCCGAAGGCTGCGGCGACCGCCCAGGCGCGGTAACGTCCGCCGAGGTGACGGTCGACGAGAATGCTGGTGCAGACCGTCGGCGCGGTGTCGATGTGCGCCTGCAGTCCCGGGTGCGCGGGGATATCGCCCGGGTAATGATGGTCGAACCAGGTCACGCGTACGCCGCGACCGAGCAGGGCTTCGAGGGCCGCGCGGTTGCGATCGAGGGAAATGTCGAGCACGGTCAGCCGATCCCCCTTGCGCGCGCGCGCGAGCGCATCGCGCGCGAGCAGGGCGATGTCGCGCTTCGTGCCGGTGACCAGCTGCGCCTCGAGCGGCTCGGCGAGCCGCAGCTGCTGCAGCGCGCACAAGCCGTCGGCGTCGCCGTTGAAGACGTCGAACTGCATCAGCGCGCAGGCCCCGTTGCGACGCGCTCGCAGCGTCGGGCGATCTCCCCGCAGGCCTCGGCAATGCTTTCGGCGTTCGCGCTGTCGCAGAACACCGTGTCCGCATCCGGCCGCGGCGGCTCGAGCGTCTCGAGCTGCTGCGCGAGCACCTCGAGCGTCGCCTCCGAGGCATCGCCGCCGGCCGCCGCGCGTGCGCTGATTCGCTCGCGCAGCACCTCGAGCGGCGCATCGCACCACAGCAGCGTGCAGCGCGCGCCCGCTTCGCACCCGAGGGTCCTGAAGGCGCTGCGATCTGCAGCGCGCAGGAATGTCGCATCGACGATCACCGGAAAGCCGCTCGGCAGCAAGGCCTCGGCGAGCGTCGCGAGCCGCGCGTAGGTGGCGCGCGTCGCCTGCGGCCTGTAGAGGCCGGCGTCGAGCCCGGAGCCGCTGCGCGCCGTCGCAGCCAGGCCGTGCAGGCGCTTGCGCTCGACATCCGAGCGCAGGCGCACGGCGCCGAGCGCTTCGAGCAGCGACTGCGCCAGCGTGGTCTTGCCCGAGGCGGAGACACCGCCGCTGAGGACCAGCGCGCGCGGACGCGGCGCGGTGAAGCCGGCCGCATCGGCGAGGTGATGCGCGACGTCGCCGAGCGCGGCGGCCGCGGCCTGGGCTTCGGCCGGCGCCATCTGGCGCGCGCGAATGAGCGCCACCTTGGCGCGCACCATGGCGCGGTACACGAGATAGAAGCGCAGCACTGCGACGCCGGCATAGTCGCCGCTCGCTTCGAGCACGCGGTTGAGAAAGCGCCAGGCGAACGCCGCTGCGCCGCGGTCGACGAAGTCCATGACCGTGAACGCAATCTCGCTCATCACGTCGATCCAGCGGAAGTCCTCGTTGAACTCGATGCAATCGAACGGCACCGCCACATGGTCGATCCGCGCGACGTTGCCCAGGTGCAGATCGCCGTGGCACTCGCGCACGAAGCCCTGCGCCTTGCGCCGCGCGAAGGTCGCGCGCAGGGCATGGCCTTCGGCTTCGGTCCAGCGGCGCAGCCGCGCAAGCGCTTCGCTGCTCGCCGCCGGGGCGCCGAGGCGCTCGATGTGCGCGAAATTGTCGAGCGCATCCGCGATGATCGACTCGGGCGTGCCGAAGGCGCTGTCCGGCGGCGCGATGTCGATCGCGGCATGGAATGCGGCGACACGCTCGGCGAGCGCATCGACGTCCACCGCATGCAGCGCGCCGCGCGCGAGCAGCCGGTCGAAGCTCGCCTCGGTGTCGAAGCGGCGCATTTTCACCGCATAGTCGAGCACCGCGCCCGGGACGCCCAGCCGGGGCGCATCGGCCGAGCCGCCAATCGGCACGACCTCGAGGTACAGCTGCGGCGCGGTGCGCCGGTTGAGCGCAATCTCGAGCTCGCAGTAGCGCTTGCGCGCCGCCAGCGTGGTGAAATCGACAAAGCCGAAGTCGACCGGCTTCTTCAGCTTGTACGCAAGCGCACCGGCGAGCAGGACGCTCGAGATGTGCGTCTCGATCAGAATCACCTCGGATCCCGGCGTCGCGGCGGCGAGCGCATGGCGCAGGCCGGCGACGAGCGCGGCGTGTGCATTCTGCGCGGCGTCGCGGTTCGCGGCAGGACCGATGCGGTGCTGGCCCACGCGACCCGCCTAGCTCGCACGCGCGGCGGCGCGCGCCGCATCGCGCGCCGCGATGGCCGCCTGGTAGACCTCGAGATAAGCGCGGGCGGACGCCGCCCAGCTGAAATCGCTGCGCATGCCGTTCGCCTGCAGCCGGCGCCAGGTCGCGGGATCGCGGAAGGCATCGAGGGCGCGCTGGACGGCGGCGAGCAGGGCTGCGGCGTCCGGCGCATCGAACACGAAGCCGGTCGCCTCGCCGAGCGGCGCCTCCTCGGGGTCGCGCACCGAGTCGGCGAGACCCCCGGTGCGGCGCACCACCGGCGGCGTACCGTAGCGCATGCTGTAGAGCTGATTCAGGCCGCAGGGCTCGAAGCGCGAGGGCATGAGGAACAGGTCGGCGCCCGCCTCGATGCGGTGTGCCAGTCCTTCGTCGAAGCCGATGCGCACCGCGAGCGCCCCGGGGTATTCCGCCGCGAGTCTGCGAAACGCATCCTCGAAGCGGCCTTCGCCCTGACCGAGGACGACCAGCTGGGCGCCCGCGCGCAGCAGCGCGGGCGCGATTTCGATCACCAGGTCGGCGCCTTTCTGCTCCACCAGGCGCGCGACCATGCCGAGCAACGGACCCGGACGCTGCGCGAGGCCCAGCGCGCGCTGCAGCGCGCCACGATTCGCCGCCTTGCGCTCGAGGTGTGCGGCATCGTAGCGCTCGGCGAGCAGGGCATCGTCCGCAGGGTTCCAGGTCTCGACGTCGACGCCGTTCAGGATGCCGCTCAGCGCGTCGCTGCGCTCGCGCAGCAGGTCCTCGAGGCCGAAGCCGAGCGCAGCCGTCTGGATCTCGCGCGCGTAGGTCGGACTCACCGTGGTCAGGCGGTCGGCATAGCGCAGTCCCGCCTTGAGAAAGGAGATGCGGTCCCACAGCGCGATGCCCGCGGCGGCGTGCAGCGCGGCGGGAAGGCCGAGCGCCTCGAGCACGCCGGCGGCAAACAGCCCCTGATAGGCGAGATTGTGCACGGTCATGACGCTCGCGGCATGCACGCTGCTTTCTCGCGCGAGGTACGCCGGCGCGAGACCGCTCTGCCAATCGTTGCAGTGGATCAGGTCCGGGCGCCAGCCGTCGAGCCCCCGCATTCCGGCGAGGCTGGCGATGCGCGAGAGCAGGCCGAAACGCAGGTGATTGTCCGCCCAGTCCTCGTTGGCAGGCGATTGGTAGGGGCCGCCCGGGCGATCGTAGTACGCGTCGCAGTCGACGAGGTAGATCGGGCATTGCGGGCCCGATGCCTGGAGCAGGCCTGCACCGGCGAGTCTGCCGCCAGGCCGCGCAAACGCGGCCGCCGGGCGCGCCTGCGGAAATGCCGATTTCAAGGCACGGTAGGCCGGGACCAGCACGCGTACATCGACGCCGGCGCGCGCCAGCGCCGCGGGGAGCGCCTGCGCAACATCGCCCAATCCGCCCGCCTTGACCCAGGGCGCGATCTCTGGCGTGACGAACAGGACGCGGAGCCGTTCGCTCATCTGCGCAGGCGGCGGATGCCCGTCAGAGCCAGGTCATCATCCCCATTTCGAAAGGATTGCTGACCAGCGGATTCGCCGGATAGGCACGGATACGGTACTCGATGCGGCCCGAGATTTGCGGGCAGAACGCGATCGAATACAGGTGCTCGCCGGTCTCGGGCAGCGTGCGCTCGTAGTTCAGCTGCTTGAGATCGAGCGCCTCGCTCGCGCGCAGCGTGCCGGGTCGCGCAAACAGCGCCTCGACGGCGACATCCTGAGGCGATAGCCCGTTCAGGTTGGCGGCGACCGCGAGTTGCACCGCACCGCCGTAGCCAAGGTCCCGCGACGGCGGCTCGACGGCGCGCAGCACGATGCCGTCCCAGGCGGTGCGCACGCGTGTCTTCCAGGCCGCGAGATCGCGCGCCTTGCGAAAGCCGTCGGCGGCGAGGCGCCGGCCCTGTTTTGCCGCCGGACGGTAGAACCGATCGATGTACTCGCCGAGCATGCGCGTCGAAGAAAAGCGCGGTCCGATCGAGGCGATCGACGCCTTGGCCATCCTGACCCAGGCCGGCGAAAACCCGCCGGCCGCCGCGGCGTAGTAGGTCGGAATCACCTGATCCTGCAGGAGCTCATAGAGCGTTCTCGATTCCTCGGCATCGCGCCTTGCGGCGTCGAGCGTCTCGGAGGCGGGCTTGATCGCCCAGCCGTTCTTGCCGTTGTAGCCCTCGGCCCACCAGCCGTCGAGCACCGAGAGGTTCAGGGCGCCATTGATGGCGGCCTTCATGCCCGAGGTGCCGCAGGCCTCCATCGGGTAGATCGGATTGTTCAGCCACACATCCACGCCGTTGACCAGGCGGCGCCCGAGGCGCAGGTCGTAGCCTTCGATCAGCAGGATCTTGCCCTCGAATTCGGCGTCACGTGCGAGATCGGCGATGCGGCGGATCAGCGCCTGTCCGGGCTCGTCCGCCGGATGGGCCTTGCCGGCGAAGATGAACAGCACCGGGCGCGCGGCGTCGGAAACGATCGCGCGCAGCCAGTCGAGATCGTGGAACAGCAGCGTGGCCCGCTTGTAGGTCGCAAAGCGCCGTGCGAAGCCGATCGTGAGCACGTTCGGATTGTCCGGATCGGCGAGCTTCAGGATCCGGTCGAGGTGCGCCTCGGAGCCCTGGTTGCGCGTGTTCTGCGCGCGCAGCCGGTGGCGCACCAGGTGCAGCATCTGTGCCTTGAGCCCCTGGTGAATGTTCCAGAACTGCGCATCCGGAATCGCTTCGACCTGGCGCCAGCAGGAGGGATCGGTCAGGCGCTGCGTCCAGCCTGCGCCCAGGTGGTGCTCGAAGGCCTCGAACCAGGCGTCGGCGAGGAAGGTCGGGACGTGCACGCCGTTGGTGACGCAGCGCATCGGGTTCTCGTCGACCTCGATCTGCGGCCACAGCTCGGCGCAGAGCCTGGCCGACACCTGCCCGTGGATGCGCGACACGCCGTTCTGGTGACGCGAGCCGCGCACCGCCAGCGTGGTCATGTTGAAATCGTGCGCGCCGCCGCTGACGCCGAGCGCCACCAGGCGATCGAGGTGGCCGTCGACTTCGGGCAGGGCGGCCTTGAGATGCGCGCGCACGCGGTTTTCCGGGAAGTGGTCGTGGCCAGCCGGCACGACCGTGTGCGTGGTGAACACCGTGCTCGCGGCAACGGCTTCGAGCGCCGCGTCATAGTCGAGCCCGTCGAGCATCAGCCCGCGGACGCGCTCCGGGATCAGAAAGGCCGGATGGCCTTCGTTCACGTGCCAGCAGGTCGGCGCAACGCCGAGCGCCGCGAGCGCGCGCACGCCCCCGATGCCGAGCACGATCTCCTGCTCGAGGCGTCGCTCGCGGTCACCGGTGTACAGGCGGTGCGCGATGTCGCGGTCGTGCTCGCTGTTCTCGGCGAGTTCGGTGTCGAGCAGGATGAGCGCGACGTGGCCGACGCGCGCGCGCCACAGCTTGAGCTGCGTCTGGCGCCCGGGCATGCCGACGGTGACGCGCAGCTCGGTGCCGTCTTCGCGCAGCACCGGGTCGATCGGCAGCAGGTCGAACTCGGTATTGGCATAGGATGCGACCTGGCGCCCTTCGTTGTCGATCTGCTGCTGGAAATAGCCCTGGCGGTACAGCAGGCCGACGCCGACGAAGGGCAGGCGCAGGTCGCTCGCCGTCTTGCAGTGGTCGCCCGCGAGGATGCCGAGCCCGCCCGAGTAGATCGGCAGGCTCTCGTGCAGGCCGAATTCGGCGCAGAAGTACGCGATTTGCTCGCCCGGCGGCATCTGCGGAACGTGATTCGCGCCGAGCGCCGCGCCGTGGTAGGCGTCGTAGCCGGCCATCACGCGCTGCAGCGCGCTCAGGTACATCGGGTCCTCGGCGGCCTGACGCAGCCGCTTCTGGTCGATGTTGCGCAGGAACGCCTTGGGACTGTGGCCAATGCGCTGCCAGAGATCCGGGTCGAGCCGCGCAAACAGCGTGCGCGCCGGCCGGTCCCAGCTGTACCAGAGATTGCTTGCCAGCTCTTCGAGCCGCTTGAGGCTCGGGGGCAGCTCGGGACGAACGTCGAGACGAAACGGGGTGCCGCGCATGAACACGTCGGATTCCGCGCGTCGCGCACGGGGCGCGCGCAACTGCGCGATGAAGGCCGAATTCTACCGGGTTCGGGGTAGGGCCTAGCGGCCGTGCACGAGCAGCACGGGCACCCCGGCGGCCCGCACGACCTGCTCGGCGTCGCTGCCAAGGACCATCCGCCGCAGGCCGCGCCGGCCATGGGTGCCCATCACGATCAGGTCGGCACGCCACTTTTTGGCCTCGCGCAGGACCTCATCCGCGACGCGCTTGCTGACCGGCTCGAAGAGCACGGTCTCTGCATCGACGCCTGCCGCTTTTGCGCTGCGCCGCGCCGCATCCAGTACCGCGCGGCCGCTGCGCGCCAGCTTGGCGAGGACCGGTCGTGGATTCATGCCGGCCTCGGCGACGCCGATGATCGCCATCCTGTCGACGACATGGATCACGCGCAGCGCGGCGCCCTGGTCCTTCGCCAGGCGGATCGCCTCGCGCAAACCGAGTGCGGCGGTCTTGCTGCTGTCGATCGGAACGAGGATTCTGCGGTACATGGCTTTGCTCTCCGGGTGTCTTGGCGATCCTGCGCACGACGCTTATATGCTGAAATGCTATCCGCCAAAGCCGCGCGACGCCAGCGGCATCGGCGATTCAGGGCCGGTGGGCGTGAACCGACGGTGAGCCTCGCGGTCCCAGTCAAAGGGATCGTGAGGGATGCGATCTGATCAATCGCGGACCACGCTGTCGCAGCACGGTACGCTCACATTGGAGAAAGTCATGACCAAGGGCATCGCCATCGCGCTGGTGATCGTGCTCCTCGCGCTGATCGGCTGGGTGGCGTTTCAGACGAGCGAGGTGTCCATCGTCGTCAACGGCGAGACGCTCAGGGGCCCGGCGAAGCTCGCGGCCGAAGGCTGGGGCCTGCTGGTGGCGGCCGTTGCACTGTTCTGCGTGGCGATCCTGCTGACTTTCGTGTTCGCCGGAATCGGGCTGGTGCTGCTCGGTGTCCTGGTGCTCGGCGGACTCGTGGCGGCCTGGCTCGCGTTTCCCTTCCTGCTGCCGCTGCTGATCCCGTTGCTGATCGTCTGGCTGTTCGTCGCGGTGCTGCGGGGGCGGCGTGAGGACCGGCCCGGCGCCGGGCCGGGGCCGGGCGCGCAGCGCTGAGCGCGCAGGCTAGCGCATCTGATGGACGCGCTGCCCGAGCATTTCGGGCGTGACGAGCGTAACCCCGCGTTCGGTGACCAGAAAGCGGCGCCGGTCGTCTTCCGGATTCATCCCGACGACGAGGCCCTCGGGGATGCGGCAATGGCGGTCGATGATCGTGCGACGGAGCACCGCGCTCGGCGCGATTTCCACATCGGGCAGGATCACCGAATCCTCGATGGTCGCGTGGCTCTCGACGCGCACGTTGGAGAACAGCACCGAGCGGCGCACGGTCGCGCCGCTGATGATGCAGCCGCCGGAGACCATCGACGCGTAGGCGCCGCCGCGGCGGTGTTCGTCGTCGAACACGAACTTTGCCGGCGGCAGCTGCTCCTGGAAGGTCCAGATCGGCCAGTCGGGGTCGTACAGGTCGAGCTCCGGCGTGATCTTGGTCAGCTCGAGATTCGCCTCCCAGAACGCGTCCAGCGTGCCGACGTCGCGCCAGTAGGGTTCGGTGCCCGGCGAGCCGACGCAGCTGTCGCGGAAGTGATGCGCGTACACGTGGTAGCGTGAGATCACGTGCGGAATGATGTCCTTGCCGAAGTCGTGGCTCGACTTCGGCTCGTCCGAATCCCGGATCAGCTGCTCCAAGAGAAAATCCGTGTTGAACACGTAAACGCCCATGCTGCCGAGGCACCAGCCTTCGCGTCCCGGCATCGACGGCGGATTGTTCGGCTTTTCCAGAAAGCCGACCACCCGGCGCTCGTCATCGACCTGCATGACGCCGAAGGCGTGCGCCTCCGAGACCGGCACCTCGACGCAGGCGACGGTCATGTCGGCGCGACGCGAAGCGTGGTCGGCAAGCAGGCGGCCATAGTCCTGCTTGTAGACATGGTCGCCCGATAGGACGAGCACGTACCGGCAGCCGTCGGTGCGCAGGATGTCGAGGTTCTGGAACACGGCGTCTGCGGTGCCGCGATACCAGAACTCCTCGATCTGCTGCTGCGCAGGCAGGATATCGATCGACTCGCGAATGCGGCCGTCGAGAAAGCTCCAGCCGCGCTGTAGGTGGCGAATCAGGCTGTGCGCCTTGTACTGGGTGGCGACGCCGATACGGCGCACGCCGGAATTCACGCAGTTCGACAGCGGAAAATCGATCAGGCGAAACTTACCGCCGAAGGGCACCGCAGGCTTGGCACGCCAGTTCGTCAGGTCCTCGAGCCGGCTGCCGCGGCCACCGGCAAGGATGATCCCGTAGGTGTCGCGGGTGAGGTGGCTGACGAACCGGGGATCGGGCTGGTCTCGATACACGCAATACTCCTCGTGCCGGCAAAGCGCCTTCTCGCCGGTCGAGTGAGCGAGGGTGCGCGGCACGCTTAGATCCATGACACCTCCTTCGGCAAGCGCCGAAGAAACCGCACGGTTGAACCATTATCCGAAAACTAGACTAGACCTGTCGGAATTTGGCTGCTTGACGAGGGTCAAGTACTAATCGTGCACCGGACGGCGGATATACTTTTCAAAAGTGTAAAACGTCGCTGCTGCAACGCAGCATACATTTCTTCCTGCGTATGTCGACCCACGAAATCGCCTGGCGACCCGATCCGTCGACCGTCGAGGCATCGAACCTGCAAGCGTTCATGCGCACTGCCGGCGTTGCAAACTATCCTGCGCTGGTCGCGCGCGCCAATGCCGACCCGGGCTGGTTCAACGACACGCTGCTCAAGCATGTCGACTATCGCTTTTACCGACCGTACCACACGGTGCTCGACGAGTCGCAGGGCCCGGCCTGGGCGCGCTGGTGCATCGGCGGCACCACCAATGTCGCGCTGAACGCTCTCGATCGCTGGCGCGGCACGCCGACCTACGAAAAGATCGCGCTCGACTGGATCGCCGAGAACGGCGAAGCGCGCAGCTTCAGCTACCGGGATCTCGATCGCGCGGTCTGCCGCTGCGCCGAGGGCCTGCGCGCGCTCGGCCTCGGGCGCGGCGACGTCATCGCGACCTACCTGCCGAACGTCCCGGAAGCGGCGATCGCGATGCTGGCGATTCCCAAGATCGGCGCGATCGCGATGCCGCTGTTCTCCGGATTCGGCGCGGAGGCGATCGCGGCGCGCATCGCGCTCTCGGCGGCCAAGGCGATCGTCGCGACCGACGGCGCGCTGCGCCGCGGTCGGCCGGCCGACACCAAGTCGATCGTCGACGAAGCCGTGCAGCGCACGCCGTCGATCGAGCACCTGATCGTCGTGCGCCACACCGGTACCGCGGTGCAGTGGACCGAGGGGCGCGATCACTGGTGGCACGAACTGCTCGAAGGGCGTGCGGAGGATTCACCAACCGAAGAGATGGCGGCCGACGATCCATACCTGCTCGTTTTCACCTCGGGCACCACCGGCAAGCCGAAGGGCGTGGTGCACACCCATGTCGGCTTCCCGATGAAATGTGTCATCGATCTCGGCCTGATGCAGGACTACAAGCCCGACGATGTGATGCTGTGGATGTCGGACATGGGCTGGGTGGTCGGACCGATGCTCGTCTACGGCGCACCGGTGATGGGCGGACGCTACATCCTGGTCGAGGGCGCGCCGAACTACCCCGACCCGGACCGCATGTGGCGGCTGTGCGCCGAGCATCGCGTGAGCTACCTCGGGGTCGCACCGACCACGGTGCGCACCTTCATGGCGCAGGCGAGCGACCCGGCGTCGAAATACGACCTGTCGGCGCTGCGCATCGTGATCTCGAGCGGCGAGCCCTGGACCGAGGATGCCTGGTGGTGGATCTTCGATCGCGTCGGCAAGCGGCGCGTGCCGATCCTCAACTTTTCCGGCGGCACCGAGATGATCGGCATCGTCATGACCACGGTCGTCAATCCGATCAAGCCCTGCGGCTTCAACGCCGAGGTGCCGGGCATCGGCGCGGACGTGCTCGACGAGGACGGCAAGCCCGTACCCGCGGGCACCGTCGGCGAGCTCGTGATGCGCGGGCGCACCATCGGCCTGACGCGCGGGCTCTGGCACGATGATGCGCGCTATCTGGAAACCTACTGGAGCCGCTGGCCCGGCATCTGGCACCACGGCGACTTCGCGAGCCGCGACGCCGAAGGCCATTGGCGGATCTACGGGCGCTCTGACGACACCATGAAGATCGCCGGCAAGCGCACCGGGCCGGCCGAGATCGAATCGCTGCTCATGGCCACCGGCAAGTTCGCCGAAGCCGCGGCGATCGGCGTGCCCGATCCGGTCAAGGGCAGCGCGCTGGTCTGCGTGGCGGCGCCGAAACCCGGCGTGGCGGCAGACGCGCAGCTCGAGGAGGCGGTCATCGAGGCCGTGGTCCACGGCCTCGGCGTGCCGTTCCGGCCCAAGGCGGTGACCTTCGTGCCCGAGCTGCCGAAGACGCGCAACCTGAAGATCATGCGGCGCGTGATCCGCGCGGCCTGGCTGGGGCTCGATCCGGGCGATCTGTCGTCGCTGGTCAATCCCGAATCAGTCGACGCGATACGGCAAGCGCGAAGAAAGGATCAGACCCTTTCGGGGTCAGACCCCCTTTTAGATAAATGATGGCCGCCGTTCATCACAATGGGGTCTGACCCCAAGAAAGGGTCTGACCCGATCAATATCGACGCCGCCGCATCAGCCAAAACCCGGCAACCCAAAACGATGTCCTCGCGCCGGCTGTCCTCAGCGAAGTCGTGGCTGATGCCGCCGATCGACGGGATGAACAGCATCGCCGCGGGCAGGCGCGCCGAGACGATGCCGGCATCGTGGAACGCGCCGCTCGGCATCACGAGCCACTGTCCGGGCGCGTGGCGCTCGGCGGCCGCCGCCAGATGCCGGCGCAGCGCTGCGTCCATTTCCGTGGGCGCGATCGGGGCGCGCGATCGCTGCAGCTCGAGCATCACGCCACCGCGCGCGTTCGCTTCGGCGACGAGGCGCTCGGCGAGACCCGCGAAGCGATCGAGCACGGCCTCGTCCGCGTCGCGAAACTGCAGGTCGAGCTCGGCATAGCCGGGCACGATCGAGGTCGCGTTCGGCACCAGCTGGACGCGGCCCATCGTCCAGACGCTGCGCGCCGCGGCAACGCGCGGAAATTCGCGGTTCACCGCGGCGGCGAAATCGAACAGCGCGGCAGCGGCGTCACGGCGGCGCGCCATCATCGTGGTGCCGGCGTGATTCTGCTGGCCGCGGAACACCACGCGCAGACCGCGCACCCCGACGATGGTGGTGACCACGCCGATGCGCTTGGCGTCGTCCTCGAGCTGCGGACCCTGCTCGATATGGGCTTCGAGAAATCCCGCATAGCGTTGGGCGTCGGCACGCAGCCGCGGGCGCTCGGCGAGGCCTGCGGCGGCGAGCGCATCGCCGAGCGAGACGCCGTCGCGGTCGATCGCGGCAGCTTCCTGCTCCGGCGGCAGGGTGCCGACGAACGAGCGGCTGCCGAGACAGCCGACGAAGCGCGATTCCTCGTCCTGAAACGAGATCGCGTCGACCGCATGTTGCGCCGTGGCGGGGTCGTCGGCGAGCGCGCGCACGACTTCGAGCGCATAGACGACGCCGAGCGCGCCGTCGAGCCAGCCGCCGGTCGGCTGGGTGTCGGAATGCGAGCCGATGAGCAGCGCCCTGCCGGCGTTGCGTGAGCGGCCGAAGACGTTGCCGACGCCGTCGATCGTCGCCTCGAGACCAGCGTCTTCGAACTTGCGCGCAAGCCAGCGCCGCGCCTCCATGTCCTTGGCGCTGAAGGCCGGGCGCACCACGCCCGGACCTTGCGCGCCGATGGCGCGCAGGGCATCGAGGTCGCCCAGCAGTCGATCAGCGTTGACGTTCGGCACTGGCGAGAAAGGGGTCAGACCCCTTTTTGGACAATTGATGGCTTTCGTTGATCACAATGGGGTCTGACCCCGTTGGGTCTGACCCCTCTTTAGATCGTCCGCTGATGGGCATTCCAATGCCGCTCCAGGTTCGCGTTCAGCGCCGGACTGAGATGGCAGTAGGCCTGCTCGCGGGCGTAGACCGCGAAGTAGCGGCGAAAGTCATCGAGCGGCTCCTGCACCACGCGCAGCGCGCGCCGGTTGCCTGCGGCGCTGACCACGCCCGAGCCGGTGAAGTCCTCGATCGCGCGCGCGAGCGCTGCATCGACCGCATCCGGGGCGACGATCTCGTCGCAGATCAGCCGTCCTTCTGGGCTGTCGCAGTCGAGCCGCCGCTCGAGGAGGATCGCCTGGCGCGTGATGCGGTCGCCGACGAAGCGCGGCAGGCGCAGGTTCGCCGCGCCGGGAATGATGCCTTCCTTGCGTGCCGGCAGCGTCATGTAGGCATCGCCTGCGGCGATGATGTAATCCATCACCAGCAGGTATTGGCAATGGCCGCCGATGGCGAAGGTCTCCGCGGTGGCGATCCAGGGCTTCTCGGTCGTCGTGCCCCGCGTGTCGTCGGGCGGCTGGTCGGGCCGCGCCAACCCGCGGTAGATCTTGTTGACGCAACCGAGGTCGCGCGTCAGGTAGAAGAGATAGGGGATCCGCCCGAGGTAGAGATGGGTGAGGTTGATGCCGGCGCCGAACACCCGGCGGCCCGCGTACTTGGGATGATCGACCGCGCTGCCGCGCAGGACGCAGATCTCGGTCGCCGGGTCGAGCAGCGCGAGGTCGACGGCGGTTTCCGCGGCCTCGAGCGTGGTCTCGTCCTCGGCGTTCAGGAAGCGCGGATTGCTCAGCGTGACGATCGACGCACGCCCTTCGCGCCGCAGGCTCGCCGCGCCGAGTTCGACCGCGCCGGCACGCGACAGCTCGGGCAGCCGGGCGAAGCTTTCCTCGCGCGGCAGCAGCATGGCGTGACACAGATGCGCGCCGGCATCCGGATCGGCGAGGACGTGGGCGAGCAGCAGGCCCTGGTCGATCTCATGGCCGTCCTTGTCGCGCAGCGGCTGCGCCGCCTCGCGCTCGAGCGTTGCACGATCGGGCACGAGCCCGGGATAGGCGAGGGCGGCACGCGTGCAGAGCGCCTCGGCGCGCAGAAAGCGCGTGCGTCGCTCGGTGAGCGCGTCGTAGACGGCGCCCGCGTAGCGCCGCAAAAACCGGTTGCGCGTCTCGCGGCCGGCCGCGAGGAGCTGCTCGGCCGCTGCCTGTTCCGCGGCGTTCCGTGCAGCGCGCGGCGGCAGACGTCCGAGCAGCATCGCGGTCGAACGCCAGAAGACGGCGAATCGATCGCTGTCGGTCGCGAGATCGCCGCTTAGCGTTGGCCGGTCGCGGGACCAGGCATGCGCCGCGTCGCCGCCGAATCCGGCGCGCTCGAGCGCGGCGCAGACGTCTTCGCCTTCGGGGTTGGTCGGGTTCATGGTGCGGGGCGCATTAGACCCTGCAATCGCCCGCGTTGGCAAAACGGATTCAGTCTGCAGCGGCGAATGCATTACCCTACGCGATTCACGGAATTGGACGGCGACCGATGAGTTCGAAGACGGTGCGCATCGGATGCGCAGCGGGTTTCTGGGGCGATTCGAGCGTGGGCGCACCGCAGCTCGTGCGCCACGGACGCATCGACTACCTGGTGTTCGACTACCTGGCCGAGCTGACGATGTCGATCCTCGCACGCGCCCGGCAGAAAGATCCGGCGCTCGGCTACGCGACCGACTTCCCCGCGATCGTCATGCGCAGCGTGGTGCGCGAAGTCGCGGCGCAGGGGATCCGTGTGATCAGCAATGCGGGCGGCCTCAACCCGGCAGCCTGTGCCGCCGCGGTGGCGCAGGTCGCCGAGGCCGCGGGCGTGAAGCTGTCGATTGCGGTGGTCGAGGGCGACGATCTGATGCCGCAGATCGAAAGGCTCCGCGCACGCGGCGTGCGCGAGCTGTGGAGCGGCGCGGCGCTGCCGGCGCAGGTGCTGAGTGCGAACGCCTACCTCGGTGCCTTTCCGATCGCGCAGGCGCTGGATCGTGGCGCACAGGTGGTGATCACCGGACGCTGCGTCGACAGCGCGGTCGAGCTCGGGCCGCTGATCCACGCGTTCGGCTGGCAGCCGACCGACTACGACCGCCTTGCGGCGGGGAGCCTCGTCGGTCACCTGCTCGAATGCGGTGCGCAGGCCACCGGCGGGCTGCACACCGACTGGGCGCAGGTTCCTGACTGGGCGAATATCGGTTACCCGATCGCAGAGTGCGCCGCCGACGGGAGCTTCGTCGTTACGAAACCCGAAGGCACCGGGGGCCTGGTGACGCCAGCCACGGTCGGCGAGCAGATGCTCTACGAAGTGCACGACCCTGGCCACTACCTGCTGCCCGACGTGGTCTGCGACTTTACCGACGTGCGCATGACGCAGGCCGGCGCGCATCGCGTCGAGGTGTGCGGTGCGCGCGGCGCGCCGCCGACGCCGGACTACAAGGTCGCGGCGACCTACGCCGATGGCTGGCGCCTGTCGGCGCAGCTCACGATCATCGGCATCGACGCGGCGCGCAAGGCGCAGCGTACCGGTGAGGCGATCCTCGAGCGCACGCGGGCGATCTTCGAGGCGCGCGGCTTCGCCGACTATCGCAGAACCCGCATCGAGGCGCTCGGCGCGGAGTCGGCCTATGGGCCGCACAGCCGCGCGCAGCAGGCGCGCGAGGTCGTCATGCGGCTGGTCGCCGAGCACGCCGCGCGCGAGCCGCTCGAGATTCTCGCGCGCGAGGTTGCGCCGGCGGGCACCTCCTGGTCGCCCGGCACGACCGGCTCGGGACTCGGCCGCCAGACACCGGCACCGGTGGTGAAGCTGTTTTCCTTTTTCGTGCCGAAGACCGAGGTCGCGCTCAAGGTCACCGTGGACGGCGCCGCGCGGCCGGCGCCGCCGCTGGCCGCGTGCGCGAGCGGCACGCACAGCGCGCGGCCGCGCCGCTACCCGGCGTTCGCGCCGCTCGCAGGCGAGCGCGTCGAGCTGCCGCTCGTCAAGATCGCCTGGGCGCGCAGCGGCGACAAGGGCAACACCGAGAATATCGGCGTGCTCGCGCGGCACGCCGACTTCGTTCCGGTCATTGCGCAGGCGCTGACGGCGGAACGGGTCGCGGCGCATTTCGCCTATTGCGTCGAGGGTCCGGTGACGCGCTTCGACGTGCCCGGCATCCAGGCGTTCAATTTTGTCCTCGAAAACGCCCTCGACGGCGGCGGCATCGCCTCGATGCGTGCCGATCCCCTCGGCAAGGGCTTTGCGCAGATGCTGCTCGACCTGCCGCTGGCCGTTCCCCGCGGGCTCGCCGAAGCGCACCGCCTGCTCGATGCCTGAGTCGCCGCGGACCCGAGGCGCCGCCCGATGAGCGCCAACGCGATACCGCTGCCGGAGGACGAGAGCACGGCGGCCTGGATCCGCCGCGGCCTGGTGCTGTTTACCTGCACCTCGGTGACCTTCCTCTACGCGATGACGGTCACCATCGCGAACGTCTCGCTGCCGCAGATGCAGGGCGCGCTGTCGGCGACCCAGGACCAGATCGCCTGGGTGGTTACCGCCAACATCGTCGCCACCGCGGTGTTCACGCCGCTCTCCGGCTGGCTGGTGTCGCGCCTGGGCTGGCGCTGGGTGTGCAACGGCTGCGTGATCGGCTTCGGCCTCGCCTCGCTCGCCTGCGGGCTCGCCGATTCGCTCGACAGCCTGGTGCTGTACCGCGCGCTGCAGGGCGCATTCGGCGCCCCGCTGGTGCCGGTGTCGCAGGCGATCGTGCTGGCGACCTACCCGAAGCGCCTGCACGGCACGGTGATCGCGATCTTCGGCGTCGGCTCGGTGGTCGGCCCGATCGTCGGCCCGGTGGTCGGCGGCTATCTGAGCGAGGCCTACAACTGGCGCTGGGTGTTCTACATGATCGTGCCGTTCAGCCTGTTCGCGCTGGCGGGCACCTTCCTGTTCATTCACGACCGCGAGGGGCAGCGCAGCCGCGTGCGCCTGGACTGGACCGGATTCCTCGCGCTGTCGATCTCGGTGGCCTGTCTGCAGCTGATGCTCGACCGCGGCGAGCGTGCCGACTGGTTCACGTCTGCAGAGATCACCGCCTACGCCGCGCTCGCCGGGCTCGCGCTGTGGATCTTCATCGCGCACTCGCTGACCGCGCAGCGGCCGTTCCTCAGTCCACTGCTGCTGCGCGACCGCAATTTCGTCATCGGCATCGTGCTGGTGACCGTATTCGGGATGCTCAACTTCACCCCGATGACGCTGCTGCCGCCGCTGCTCCAGGGGGTGGCCGGTTATCCGGATTCGGTGATCGGCTTCGTGCTCGGCGCACGCGGGGCGGGAACCTTCGTCGCCTTTGCGCTCATGATCTGGGCGAGCCGCTTCGATCCGCGCTTCGTCATCGGGCTGGGCTTCATTTTGCAGGCGGTGGCCGGCTGGCAACTTGCCCAGCTCGACGTCAACCTGAGCACCGCCGACGTGTTCTGGCCGATGGCGCTGCAGGGCTTCGGCGTCGGGCTGATGTGGGTTGCGATCACGGTGGTGACGTTTTCGACGCTCAGGCCCGAGTTCGTCGGCGAGGGCTCGGCGATCTTCCACATGGTGCGCAACATCGGCTCGAGCGTGCATATCTCGCTCAGCATTACGCTCGCGCTGCGCATGACGCGCGCCAACTACGCCGAGATCAGCGCCCTGGTGACCCCCTACAACGAAGCGCTGCGCCTGCCCTGGGTGATGGGCGGCTGGAACATCGACAGTACCCGCGGGCTCGCGGCGCTCGGCAAGGAGATCGGGCGCCAGTCGGCGATGATCGGCTACATCGACGCGTTCTATTTCTTCATCTTCACGTCGCTCGTCGTGCTGCCGCTGCTGCTGTTCGTGCGCTGGAAGAAGTGATCCGCAGACCGCCCGCGCGGCGCAGCAGCGCGATGACGATCGCGAGATTGACCAGGTTCCAGGCGATGCCGTTGATGAACGCGGCGCGATAGCTGCCGCTCAGGTCGAAGATCTCGCCCGAGAGCCAGCCGCCGAGGGCCATGCCGAACAGCGTGGCCATGAGAACAGTGCCGACGCGGCGTCCGGCTTCGAGCGGCGTGAAGTACTCGCGCACGATGATCGCGTAGGCGGGCACGATGCCGCCCTGGAACAGGCCGAACAGCGCCGAGATGACATACAGGGTGGCGAGCCGGTCGAAGGGCAGGAACAGCAGCAGGGCGAGCGTCTGCAGGCTCGAGCCGAGCAGCAGCGTTCGCAGGCCACCGATGCGATCCGAGATCCAGCCCGAGGCCAGCCGGCTGACGATGCCGCAGCCGAGCATCAGCGAGAGCATCTCGGCGCCGCGCGCCGCGGGAAAGCCGAGGTCGCCGCAGTAGGCGACGATGTGCACCTGCGGCATCGACATCGCGACGCAGCAGGCAACGCCCGCGACGCACAGCCAGAACTGGAGCAGGCCCGGCGGCATGCCGAGCGGCATCGCCGAGGCGTGCCGTGCCGCGGACCCGGTCGCCGCGGGCTCGAGGCGCGGCGGACGGCGGCGCAGCGCCAGGGCGAGCGGCAGCATGGCGACCAGGCAGAACGCGCCGACCCCCTGGAAGGTCGTCCGCCAGCCATAGAGATCGAAGAAGTGCTGCAGCACCGGCGGCCAGAGCGCGCCCGCGAGATAGTTGCCGCTGATGCAGATCGCCACCGCGAGCCCTCGCCGGCGCGCGAACCAGAACGAGATGTCGGCGACCAGCGGCGCGAAGGTCGCCGAGCTGCCGAGAAAGCCGATGATGGCGCCCTGTACCAGTGCAAACGCGAGGATTCCGGGGGCCGCGCCCGCGGCGACGAACCCCAGCCCGAGGCTGGTCGCGCCGATCAGCACCGGTACGATCACGCCGTAACGGTCGGACAGGCGTCCCATCAGGATGCCGCCCAGACCGAAGCCGACCATGGTCAGCGTGTAAGGCAACGAGGCGGCGGCGCGCGCGACCGAGAACTCGGCCTGCACGAGCGGCAGGGCGACGACGACGGCATACATGCCCGCGCCGCCGATGGTCATCAGCGCGAGCGCCGCAGCGAGTCGCAGCCAGGCGTACGGCGAATCGACCTGGCTGGTCGCGCGTTCAGGCGGCAGGCGCATCGCAGCTCATGGATTGCCGGGCGGCGGGCGCGTCCTACGCCGACGCATCGCGCGGCGCATCGGTTTTCCGCGCGTCCGCGGCCGGCTGCGGCAGGCCTTCATTGACCCAGGCCTGGGCGAGGCGGTAGCTCACCGCGAGCACCACCGGTCCGACGAACAGCCCGAGCAGACCCATGGTGAGCAATCCGCCGAGCACCCCCGCAAAGATGAGCAGCAGAGGCAGGTCGGCGCCGCGTCGGATGAGCACCGGACGCAGGAAGTTGTCCATCGAGACCGTGCCGATCGACCACACGAGGAGGACGCTCGCCCAGCCGGATTCGCCGCGCCAGTACATCCACGCGACCGCCGGAAACAGCACCAGCCCCGGACCGAGCTGCGCGACGCAGAGCATGAACATCAGCGCGGTGAGTACCGCCGCGTAGGGCACGCCCGCGATCAGCAGGCCGATGCCGCCGACCAGCGACTGGGCGAGCGCGGTCACCACGATGCCCATCGCAACCGCCCGGATCGCCTGGGCGGCGAGCACCACCGAGCCCTCGCCGCTGTCGCCGGCGAGCCGCCTCGCGAAACGCCGCACCGCCCCGGCCGCCGTCTCGCCGGTGGTGTACAGGATGGCGGCGATCACCGCGGTTAGCAAAAGGTGGACCGCGACCAGCCCGAGCCCGCCGGCCTGCGCGGCGAGCCACTTCGCCGCCTGGCCGAGATAGGGGGCGACGCGCTTCCACAAGTCGTCGAGACCCAGATCGAGCACCGCGCGCCAGGCCTTGGCGATGTACTCGCCGACCAGCGGCAGCGATTCGACGCTCGCGGGCGGCGGCGGCAGGCCTTCGTGCGCGACGCGCTTGCCGAAGTCGACCGCGACGTCGGCGTGGTTCACCAGCACGCCGATCGCGAGCGACAGGGGAATGAACAGCACGAGCAGGATGGCGAGCGTCATCAGGCTGACCGCCAGTCCACGCTTGCCCCACAGCCTCGCCTGCAGGCCGACGAACAGCGGCCAGGTCGAGACGACGATCATCGTCGCCCAGACGATCGCGGCGAGGAAGGGGCTCAGGATCCACAGCGATACGACGGCCAGCGCCGCGATGACCAGCACTTCGAGGATCGTGCGAACGAGGTCGCTTTGCATCTGCGTCCTTATCGGCCAAAGGGCGCCATGATGCCATGCGAATGCGCAGCGCGCGGCGCGCAGCGCCGTCGGCGGGCGAAGCTGGAGAACGCGATGGACGGCGCCTAGAAGGCGTGCCTGACCGTCATGCCGATGATGCGCGGATCCTCGCCGGGGGCGACCGCAGCGTCGGCATTGCCCACCGCGGCGGCCGAATACCACAGGTTGTAGAACGCTGCGTCGTCGTTTTTGATTCTGGCGTAGGTCAGCGCCACTGACGTACGGCGCGACAAATCGTAGGCATATGCCACCGCCCACATCTTCGCGCCGTCGCTGCCCGGAGTCGCCTTGTCGTTCTGCGCCTGGCTGTACTCGAGCCAGAAATTGTGCCGGCCCGTCTGGTAGGAGAGCGGGACTGACCAGGCATTGCGCTTGCTCGTCGTGACCCCCGTCACGTCGCTCTTGATCTTCGACCAGTCGTACGCCGCGCCGATGCGGAAGCGCTTGATCTGATAGAAACCCCAAACCCGGTTCGCCTTCTGATGCGCCGGGCTTGCGTCCTGCTTCGCGTCCCAGTAGCTGTACACCACGCCCCAGTCCTGGGTCATATAGCGCGGCGTGACGTTGATGCCCCAGCCCCTGCGCAGCGTGCTGCCGATGTCGGCTTCCGAGGTGCCCAGGGGGTTCGACGAGTACGCCGCAATGACATCGAAGTTGCCCCAACGCGGCGTCTGATAGTAGATCGTGTTGGGTGTTCGGCTGCCGTTGGCAATCAGCGTGCCACCGCCCCCGGCCGCCGAAATGATCGAGGTGTTCCAGGCGCGCAAGGAGCCTTTGCTGATGATCGTCGACGGTGTCTGGTTGTAGTACAGGTCGTTGCGACCGAAGGTCAGCGTGCCGAAGCGCTTGCTCCTGAGGCCGACCCAGTCCTCGCCGTTCGCAGCGTCCTGGCCTTTCGGCATGTTGATGCGCCACTCCACTTGGCCAATCGCCTGCAGGCCACTGCCGAGGTCCTCGACCACGCGAAAGTAGATTCGCGAGAAGTCGTCGACCACCCGGTCTTCGCCGCTGTGGCCTACGCCGCTGTAGTCACCCAGCTTGATGTATTCGTAGCTCAGCTTGAAGAAACCCGTGATCGTGACGCTCGACTGGGCGAGCGCGCTCGACGGGAGCGCGAGGGCTGCGGCGCTCAGGGCCGCGACGCGAAGCGGTTTCATGGCGCGATCCTTTCGCGTTTTCGGGTGCATGACGATCGGCTCAGCGGTCACTGACGCGTAACAATGCACCAGAAACTCGTCCCGAATCAAGTCATTGTCAACCCGCCGGGACGGCTCAGCCACTGCGCTGGACGATGCCCATCAGCTTGTAGGTGAGCAGCGCAGCGGCGAAATCGTAGGCGTGAAAGCCCGCGATCGGCGCGAATTCCAGGATGTCGAAGCCGATGATGCGGCGCTGGCGCGCCACGGACTCGAACAGGCCCAGGGTCTGGTACCAGCCGAGGCCGCCGGGCACCGGGGTGCCGGTTGCCGGCAGCACCGAGGGGTCGATGCCGTCGACATCGAGCGTGAAAAAGACCTGCGCAGGAAAGTCCTTCGGCAGGGCGATCGACTGGATGTTCTGGGGCACGAGCTGCGCGGCATCGATCGCGTGCACCTTGTAGCGCCTTCGCGCGTCGCGCTCCTCCTCGCAGTAGGCGCGGTTGCCGAGCTGCACGAGCGGCACGCCGGCCTCCACCACGCGGCGCATCACGCTCGCGTGGCTCAAAGGGTCGCCCTCGTAGGCCTCGCGCAGGTCGGCATGCGCGTCGATCTGCACGACGCCGAAATCGCGCACGCCGGCATCGAGGTAGCCGCGGATCACGCCGCCGGTGACGGTGTGCTCGCCGCCGAGCACGACCGGCGTCTTGCCGAGGGCGAGAATCCTTGCCACGGCGGCCGCGATCGCTTCGATCACCTGTGGCGCAGGGCCGCCGCAGTCGATCGCCGGCCAGGTGTAGATGCCCTCGGCGCCCGGGTCGCTCGTGCCGTCCCAGCGCTCGAGCTGGCTCGAGGCGGCGATGATCGCCGCCGGCCCGCGGGCGGTGCCGCCGCCGTAGGACACGGTTTTCTCGTACGGCACCGGCAGCACGTGAAAGCGCGCCGCCTCCGGCGCCAGCGCCGGCACCTCGCTTTCCAGAAAGCGGGCGGGCTGCGCCTGCGGGCTGCTCACGACAGGCGCTCCTTGAAGTCCTCGTAGCCGAAGCTGCGCACCACGCGCAGGGCATCGGTCTGCGAGTTCCAGATCGCGATCGACGGCAGGTTGATCCCGTTGAAGGTGGTGGTCTTGACCATCGTGTAGTAGGCCATGTCCTCGAACACCAGACGCTGCCCGACGCGGAGCGGCTCGGCAAATGCGTAGTCGCCGATGACGTCCCCGGCCAGGCAGGTCTGGCCGCCGAGACGGTAGGTCTGCGGCAGGCTGCCGGGCTCGCTCGCGTCCAGGATGTTCGGCCGGTACGGCATCTCGATGACGTCGGGCATGTGGCAGGTCGCCGAGGTGTCGAGAATCGCGAGCGGCATGCCGTTGACCGGCAGGTCGAGCACTTCGGCGACCAGCACCCCCGCATGGTAGGCGATCGCCTCGCCGGGCTCGAGGTACAGCTCGACGCCATGGCGGGCGCGAAACGCCTGCAGCAGGGCGATCAGCGGCTCGAGCTGGTAGTCGAAGCGCGTGATGTGATGGCCGCCACCGAAATTGATCCATTCCATGCGCGGGATGAATTCGCCGAACTTCTGCTCGAAGGCGGCCACGGTGCGCTCGAGCGGCGGAAAGTCCTGCTCGCAGAGCGCGTGAAAGTGCAGCCCGCTGATCCCCTCGAGCTGCTCGCCGTGGAACTCGGCGCGCGGAATGCCCAGGCGCGAGCAGGGTGCGCAGGGATCGTAGAGCGGCACCGCGCCTTCGCTACGCTCCGGGTTGACGCGCAGGCCGAAGCGCAGCCCCGGACGCGCAGCCTGCGCTTCGCGCGCAAGCGCGCCGAAGCGCGCCCACTGTGCATGCGAATTGAACACCACGTGGTCCGAGAGGTTCAGCACCTCGCGCAGCTCGTGCTTGCTGAACGCGGCACAGAAGGTATGCACCTCGCCGCCGTAGGCCTCGCGCCCGAGGCGCGCCTCGTGCAGCCCGCTCGCGCAGATGCCCGACAGGTAGCGTCCGACCAGCGGCCCGAGGCTCCACATCGAAAACGCCTTCAGCGCGGCGAGGATCTTGGCGCCGCTGGCACGCTGCACATCGGCGAGCAGCCGGCAGTTCTCCTCGATCGCGACTTCGTCGACGACGAAGCAGGGCGAGGGCAGGCGCTGCAGATCGAGCCTGCGGAAGCGCTCGAGGCGCGTGCGCGCCTCAGTCCATGGGCGCATCGAGCGTCGTCAGGGTCCAGGGCAGGCCGTAGCGGTTCAGATCCTCCATGAACGGATCCGGATCGAGCTGCTCCATGTTGAACACGCCGCTGCCGCGCCATTTCCCGGTGAGCATCAGCTTCGCGCCGATCATCGCCGGCACCCCGGTGGTGTAGGAGATGGCTTGCGACTGCACTTCGCGATAGCAGGCCTCGTGATCGCAGACGTTGTAGACGAAGGCCACCTTCTCGCGGCCGTTCTTCGTGCCGTGGACGAGGCAGCCGATGCAGGTGCGGCCCTTGGTGAGCGGGCCGAGGCTCGCCGGATCTGGCAGCAGTGCCTTGAGGAATTTGATCGGCACGATCTCGCGGCCCTCGTAAGGCACCGGATCGATGCGCGTCATGCCGACATTCTCCAGCACGCGCAGGTGCGTGAGGTAGTTGTCCGAGAAGGTCATCCAGAAGCGTGCGCGCTCGAGCTTCGGAAAATGCTTGACCAGCGACTCGAGCTCCTCGTGGTACAGCAGGTAGATCTTCTTCGGCCCGATGCCTTCGGGAAAATCGAACATCCGGTTCACCGACAGCGGGTCGGTGCTCTGCCAGGCGCCGTTCTCCCAGTAGCGGCCGCGCGCGGTGACTTCGCGAATGTTGATCTCCGGATTGAAATTGGTGGCGAACGCCTTGCCGTGCTCGCCGGCGTTGCAATCGATGATGTCGAGCGTGTCGATCGTATCGAATTCGTGCTTGTGCAGCCAGGCGGTGAACACGTTGGTCACGCCGGGGTCGAAGCCGCTGCCGAGCAGGGCCATCAGGCCGCGCTCGCGGAACCGGTCCTGGTAGGCCCACTGCCACTTGTACTCGAACTTCGCCTCGTCAGGCGGCTCGTAGTTTGCGGTGTCGACGTAGTCGACACCGACCGCAAGGCAGGCGTCCATGATCGAAAGATCCTGGTACGGCAGGGCCACATTGATGACGATGTCGGGCTTCTCGCGCGCAAGCAGCGCCGTCATCTGCGGCACGTCGTCGGCGTCCACCTGCGCGGTCGCGATCGGCCGCCGGATCTGCGCGGCAATGCGCCGGCACTTCTCCTCGGTGCGGCTCGCCAGCACGATCTCCCCGAACACCTCGGGCAGCTGCGCGCACTTGTGGGCGACGACCTGCCCCACGCCGCCGGCACCGACGATCAGCACCTTTGCCATCGCTGCCGGGCCTCCGTGCTCAATGCTCGTAGTAGGTGTAGCCGTGCAGGCTGGCCGAGAACGACTCCATCATGGTCTGGCGCTGCGCGAGCGTGATGCGGCCGTCGCGTACCGCCTGCTCCGCGGTGCGGCGGAATTTCTCGACGAGCTGCTGGGGCTGATACTCGACGTAGGACAGCACGTCGGCGATGCTGTCGCCGCCGATCTCGCGGATCACATCGAAGGTGCCGTCCTCGTTGATGCGCACGCTCGCCACGTTGGTGTCACCCATCAGGTTGTGCAGGTCGCCGAGCGTCTCCTGGTAGGCGCCGACGAGAAATACGCCGAAGTAGTAGGGCTCGCCGTCGACGCAGTCGTGCACCGGCAGCGTCTTGCGGATGCCGCTCGAGTCGATGAAGTTGTCGATCTTGCCGTCCGAGTCGCAGGTGATGTCGGCAAGGATTGCGCGGCGGGCGGGGCGCTCGTCGTGGCGGTGCACCGGCATGACCGGAAACACCTGCTCGATCGCCCACACGTCGGGCAGCGACTGGAACACGGAGAAGTTGCCGTAGTAGATGTCGGCGAGCGACTCCTCGAGATCGTCGAAGCCGGTCGGAATGCGGCGCGCGTTCTGGATGACGGTCTGGATGCCGCGGAGGATATGCAGATAGATGTTCTCGGCGAGCGAGAGCGAGCGCAGACGGATCTGGCCGCGACGGAACAGGTCGCGGATCTCCTCGCGGTAGTACTGCGCGTCGTTGTAGCACTCCTTGATGGTCTTCGGTGCGATCGTGTTGAGCACCTCACGCAGGTTCTTGACCAGCTCGTGCTCGTCCTCTGGCACGTCGGGCGGCAGCTCGCCGGGCTCGAAGCGGGTGACGTCGAGAATGTTGAACAGCAGGATCGACGAATAGGCGACCGTCGCGCGCCCCGATTCGCTGACGATCACCGGGTGCGCGATGCCGGCGGCGCCGAGCGTGCTCATGATCGTCTCGATGAGGTCGGTGCAGTACTCGTCGAGCGAATAGTTCTTGCTGTACTGGTAGTTGGTCTGCGAGCCGTCGTAGTCCACCGCGAGGCCGCCGCCGAGGTCGAGGTAGCCCATCGCGGCCCCTTCCTGCTTCAGGTCGACGTAGTAGCGGCAGGCCTCGAGCACGGCGCTGCGGATGTCGCGGATGTTCGGGATCTGCGAGCCGAGGTGATAGTGCAGCAGCTGCATGCAGTCGAGCATCTCGTGTTCCCGCAGCGCGTCGATCAGCTCGACGATCTGCGCGGTGGTCAGACCGAAGATGCTGCGATCGCCGCTCGACTCGTTCCAGTGGCCTTCGACACGCGCGGCGAGCTTGACGCGCGCACCGAGCATCGGCCGGACGCCGACACGCCGGCTGCATTCGAGGATGATCGGCAGCTCGGCCGGCGTTTCGAGAACGAAAAAACAGATGTAGCCCAGCTGCAGCGCCTGCAGGCCGAGGTTGATGAACTCCTCGTCCTTGTAGCCGTTGCAGATGATATAGCCCGAGCCCGGCTCGAGATGGGCGAGCGCGATCAGCAGCTCGGCTTTGCTGCCCGCCTCGAGCCCGTGGCCGTAGCGCGCGCCGAAATGCGCGATCTCCTCGATCACCTGGCATTGCTGGTTGACCTTGATCGGGAACACGCCGCGGTACTCGGCCTTGTAGCCGAGCGCGTCGATGGCCCGACGGAAGCTTTCGTTCAGCAGCGTGATCTGCGCGTCGAGCAGGTTCTCGATGCGCAGCAGCGCGGGCATCTGCAAGCCGCGCTGCTGCAGGCCGGCGATCAGGTCCATCATGCTCACCGCGACGCGCGTCCCGTTCGACTGCACGCAGACCGTCACCTCGCCGTTGTCGGCGATGTCGAAGTAGCCCGCACCCCAGTTACGGATGCCGTAGAGCTCGGCGGATTCGGCCGGCGTCCATTCGGCGGGACTCGGAACGGCCTTCAATCTTTTTGCAGTCTTGTGCATCTCGGTGCCAAGCGATTGAAATCGCGTGAGTATGTCCCCTGCCACCATGCAGCGCAAGCACGCTGCGCATGACCGAGCCGTGACAGTGGCGGGCGCGCTGCGCCGGCAACGCGTCGCTGCGCCGCGGGCCTACTTGCTGACGACGCGGAAGCGCTCGAGAAACAGCTTCTCGGCGGCGGTCACCAGATTGTTCTTCGGGTTGGCGGTGCAGTACTTGTCCATCCACTGCCACACCGCCTCGTTGTCGATCTCGTTTTCCCCTTTGCTGCCCCAGAAGTTCACGTCCGTGCCCATCGCGAGGCCGGTGAAATAGCCCGACAGCCAGGCCTTTTCGTATTGCGCGCCGTCCTGCGCGCGCGCCTTGTTCCAGATCGCGCAGCTCGACGCACCGCGCAGGGTGATGTCCGCGGCGCGCGCCGGGCGCGAAGCGAAAATGCCGGCTGCGATCAGCGCCGCGGCGCAGGCAAGAGTGATGGTCGACAGGGCTCTAGTCATCATGGGGCATCGGGTAGTGAAACGACCAGGGTGCAGCGCTTTGGCAGCGCAGGAATCGGCGCACTATATCGCAGTGTGTCGAACGAGGAGGGTGGCGATGACGTTCCAGGGACAGATGGCGGTGGTGACCGGGGCCGGCTCGGGCATCGGGCGGGCGGCGGCCCGCATGCTCGCCGCGCGCGGCGCGGCGGTCGCGGCGCTCGACATCGACGAGGGCGCGGCCCGGGAGACCGCAGGCATGATCGGCGACGCGGGCGGACGCGGTGCGGGCTATGGCGCGGACGTGAGCAAGGCCGCGGAAATCGACGCGGCCGTGGCGCGGGCGGTGCGTGAACTGGGACCGCTGAGGATCATGTTCAACAATGCCGGCATCCTCGATGGCTACTTCGACGTCGACGAGCTCGAGGAGTCGACCTGGCGTCGCGTGCTCGATATCGACCTCACCGGGGTATTCCTCGGCTGCAAGCGTGCGCTCGCGGAAATGCTTCCGGCGGGCGAAGGACGGATCGTCAACATGTCGTCGGTGGCTGGCCTGAACGGCACCGGCGGCGGTGCGGCCTATATCGCCGCGAAACACGGCGTCGTCGGCCTGACGCGGCAGATGGCGGTGGTCTATGCGGCGCGCGGCATCCGCGTGAACTGCGTCTGCCCTGGGCCGGTGCTCACCGGCCTGCGCCCGCATTCCCAGGCGCTGCTCGGCGCGGGCGTCCCGGACATCAGCGGGCGCGGCGTCGCGGTGAACGATGACCAGATCCGCGCACTCGTGCCCGCGGGAACGCGGGGTACGGTGGACGATATCGCTTCGGCGGTGGTCTGGCTGGCATCCGACGAGGCGCGCTACGTGAACGGCCACGCGCTGGTGGTCGACGGCGGCTGGCGCGCGAAATAGCAAAACCGCGCGGGCGCGAACAGCAACGCCAGGCTAGGCGCGCAGGAATTCGAGCAGCAGCGCGGCGACCTTCTCGGGTTGCTCCTGCTGGACCCAGTGTCCGGCGCCTTCGAGCAGCTGGCAGACGCGCAGCTGCGTGCAGGCGCGCTGCTGCATGAGCTCGAGGTCGCGGGGCTTCTGATAGATCCCCCAGTCGCTCCTGCCGGCGATGAAGCAGGCGGGGACGTCGATCGTACGGCCGGCAAAGAGCTTGAACTCGGCCATAAAGCGGCTGTCGGTCGCGCAGCGGTACCACTGCAGCCCGCCCTGGAAGCCCGTGCGCTCGAATTCGCCGCTGTATACGCGCAGCGCCGCATCGGACAGCCAGCGGCAGACCGTGATCTCGGCGGCCGAGGGCATTTCCGGCGCCACCGTCTCGGCCATGCCCTTGTCCAGATCCATGATGTAGTAGGTCGGCATTTTCGCCAGCTCTTCGGCGCTCCAGCGCTTGAGCGGGAAGGGCTGGTTCTGCTTCCAGTCCGCGCTCTTGTAATGAAAGTAGGCGCGCAGAAAGGCGTGCATGCCCTGCGGCGGGTGATGCATGTCGGCGTTCGCGGCGCGGCTCGAGTAGTACCACTGGTAGTGCTTGCGCGGCCGCGGCAGCGCGGCGAGCTCGGCATGGATGTCGCGCGGCGGCTCCGCGGGGGCCTCGGCCGGCAGCGGGCGCAGGGGGGGCGGACCGGCAAAGGGCGCGCTCATCATCGCGACCGCACGGAACACGTCGGGCCGGATCAGGGCGCACCAGGCGGCGACCGGCGCGCCGAAGTCGTGGCCGATCACCGCAGCAACTTCGCGATAGCCGAGTGCCGCAATCAGGGCGAGCGCGTCACGCACGATATTGAGCAGATGGAACGCGTGCACGTCCCCGTCGTAGTCGGCGTCCCAGCCGGTGGTGCGGCCATAGCCGCGCTGATCCGGTGCCACGACGTAATACCCGGCGGCGGCCAGCGGCCCCATCAGCTTGCGCCAGCTGTAGGCCAGCTCTGGAAACCCGTGCAGCAGCAGTACGCAGGGCCGTCCCGGGGTCTCGAAGCCCGCCTCGAGCAGGTGCATATCCAGGCCGTTCACCCCGCGCAGGATTCGCGCGCGAACCCCTTCGGGCAGAACAGCTGGATCGAGTGGGCCGATCGTGGACATCGCAAGCTCGCCCAGGAAAACTCTCGCGCCCGGGGCGGAGGCTCGATAGTATCGCGCCTGTCGCGTCTGGAGCAGGCTCTGCAGGACGCTTTTCGTCAAAAGTTCGCCATGTCCGTCCATTCGTTGAAGCGCTCGCGCGTCGCCGATCCGGTACGCGAAGCCAAGATCCATCTTGCGGCGGCGCATCGCCTGGCGGTGCTGCACGGGCTCGAAGAAGGCATCGACAACCATTTCACGGTGACCGTACCGCGCACCGATGACCGTTATCTCGTGCTGCCTTTCGGCCTGCACTGGTCCGAGGCGCGGGCGAGCGACCTGATCGTGTTCGACGAGGCCGGAAACACGCTCGAGGGCGAGGGCGTGGTCGAACTCTCGGCGCAGTGCATTCATGGCCCGATTCACCGAATCACGGGCGCGCGCGTGGTGCTGCACACGCACCAGACCTGGGCGTTGGCGCTGAACATGCTCGAGGACAACCGCCTGGTGCCGGCGAGCCAGAGCGCGGCGTTCTTTCACGGCCGGGTGGCCTATGACGATCACTACGCCGGCACCGCCGATGTGCCGGAGGAGGGCGAGCGGCTCGCACAATTGATCGGCAAAACGCATGCCGTGTTCATGAAGAACCACGGGGTGCTGGTCGTCGGTGACACGGTGGCGCAGGCGTACCGGCGGCTGTACATGCTGGAACGCGTGTGTCGCGCGCAGGTGCTGGCGATGGCGACCGGCCGGCCGCTGGCGCCGCTCGCCGACGAGATCATCGCGCAGGTCCAGGCGCCGCCGGCGCAGGACCGCCACTCCCGGCGCGAGCGCGAGCGGCTGTTCTTCGAGGCGATGATGCGCGTGCTCGACCGCGAACTGCCCGGTTACGCCGTCTAGCGGCGCGGTTCGCCCCCCGCGCGGCGCCGCGCAGGCCCTGCCAGGCCTCAGTGCAGCGTGCTGCCGCTCGACGCGGGCCCCAGTTTCTCGCCGACCAGCCCGGCGAGCACCCATTCGCCCGAGGCGATGTCCTGGCGCAGGAGGAACTTGCGCTGGTCCTCGACCGAGACCTTGAACACGCGAGACTGCGGGTCGAGCCAGCGATCGAGGATCTCGGTCACCTCGAAGCGGCGCTCGCCGAGCGTGAAGGCGCGCGGCTCCTGCTCACCGCGGTAGCCGGCATAGCACTCGACGCGGATCTTCATTGCGCTTGCGGTGCCGAGCCGAGTACTTGGGGGTTGACGACGTTGATCGGACGCCCCGCCGCGTAGGCGAGGATCTGGTCGAAGATGTCGGTGAACTGGATCTCGTACTCGTCGCGCGTGACGTAGCCGATATGCGGCGTGCACACGACGTTGTCGAGCGCGAACAGCGCATCGGCGGGGTCGCGTACTGGCTCGTCCTCGTAGACGTCGACCGCAGCCATGCCCGGTCGGCCGGACCTGAGCGCAGCGACCAGCGCGCCCGATTCGATCAGTGGCGCGCGGCTGGTGTTGACCAGCAGCGCGCTCGGCTTCATGCGCGCGAGGTCGGCGGCGGTCACGATGCCGCGCGTTGCGTCGACCAGCCGCAGGTGCAGCGACAGCACGTCGCAGGCTTCGAAAAACGCGTCCCTGTCCGCGGCGCTCGCGTAGCCGTCGGCCTGCGCCCGCTCGCGCGACGCCTGGCGCGCCCAGACCAGCACCTTCATGCCGAACGCCTTGCCATAGCCGGCGACCGCGGCGCCGATGCGGCCGTAGCCGTAGATGCCGAGGGTCTTGCCGCGCAACGAGTGGCCGACAGTGATCTGCCAGCGACCGGCCTTCAGCGCGGCCATCTGCTGGGGAATCTGGCGCATCGCGGCGAGCACCAGTCCCCAGGTCAGCTCCGCAGCGGCGTATGACGGCGTGCCCGGGTGCTGGCTCGAGGACACGACGATGCCACGCGCGGTGCAGGCGTCGACGTCGATGTGCGGGAAGACGCTGCGCTGGCTGATCAGCCTGAGCTTGGGGAGTCGCGCGATCAGCGGCGCGCGGATTTTGGTGCGCTCGCGGATCAGCACCAGCGCTTCGGTGTCGCGCAGCCGCTCGGCAAGCGCGTCAAGGTCCTGGACGTGGTCGTTCCAGACGGTGACCTCGTGCGCCGCGAGCTTGCCGAAGCACGCGAGCGTGCGCAGGGTGTCGAAGTAATCGTCGAGAATCGTGACCTTCATGGCGTCCGCCCCGGCGCCTGCGAATCGGCTGCCGCAGTCTACGCCGACTCAGGCACACTGGGGGCCGCCCTGCGGAATGCCCGCCAGCTGGGAGGCCCCGTGCCATGCCGGAGTACCAGAACATCCGCGTGTCGATCGACGGACCGGTTGCGCAGCTCGAGCTGCACCGTCCCGAGCGCATCAATGCGCTCAACAAGGCGATGCTGCTCGAGATCAACGCTGCGCTCGACGCGCTCGAACTCGACGCGGCGGTGCGGGTCGTGGTGCTCTCGGGCGCCGGGCGCGGCTTTTCCTCCGGCTTCGATCTCAAGGAGCAGATGGCGCGCCGGCCCGAGGGCGCCGCGGTCTGGCGCGAGATTCTCGAGCTCGACTTTTCGACCACGCTGCGCTTCTGGGATTTGTCCAAGCCGACGATCGCCGCGATCCACGGCCCGTGCATGGCCGGCGCGTTCGAGATGGCGCTTGCCTGCGACCTGTCGGTCTGCTCGACCGATGCCCTGTTCGGCGAGCCCGAGCTGAAGTTCGGCGCCGGCATTGTCACCCTGCTGCTGCCCTGGATGGTCGGCCCGAAGGCAGCCAAGGACATCCTACTCACGGGCGATGACCAGATCGACGCCGCGCGTGCGCTCGCCCTGGGGATCGTCAGTCGCGTCGTGCCCGAGGGCGAGCACCGCGCCGCGGCGCTGCGCATCGCGCGGCAGATGGCCGTGATCGACCCGGCGCTGGTGCGCGACACGAAAAAGGCGCTCAACTGCAGCTACGAGATCCAGGGCATGCAGGCGGCACTGCGCGCCGCGCTCGATATTGATCACGCGATCGAGTCGCAGGGCTCGCCCGACAAGCGGCGCTTCATGGACATCGCCCGCGCACAAGGGCTGAAGGCGGCGCTGGCCTGGCGCGAGGCGCGGTTCGCGGACGCGCGCGGGTCCCGTGAGCTCTGAATTCGTCATCTCCATGCGAGGCCTGCAATGATCAAGACGCGCTTCACGGAAACGTTCGGTGTCGAGCACCCGATCGTGCAGGGCGGCATGCAGTGGGTCGGTCGCGCCGAGCTGGTCGCCGCGGTTGCCAACGCCGGCGCGCTGGGCTTTCTCACCGCGTTGACGCAGCCGACGCCGGAAGCGCTGACCAAGGAGATTGCGCGCTGCCGCGAGATGACCGACAAGCCTTTCGGCGTGAACCTGACGATCCTGCCGAGCATCAATCCGCCGCCCTATGCCGAGTACCGCCGCGCGATCATCGAGGCAGGCATCAGGATCGTCGAGACCGCGGGCTACCGGCCGCAGGCGCACCTGGACGACTTCAAGACGCATGGCATCAAGGTCATCCACAAGTGCACCGCGGTGCGACACGCGGTCTCGGCGCAGAAGATGGGCGTCGATGCGATTTCGATCGACGGCTTCGAATGTGCCGGGCATCCGGGCGAGGACGACATCCCGGGCCTGATTCTCATTCCCGCGGCGGCCGACAAGGTCCGCATCCCGATGATCGCCTCGGGCGGCTTCGGCGACGGGCGCGGGCTAGTGGCCGCGCTCGCTCTGGGCGCCGACGGCATCAACATGGGAACGCGCTTCTGCGCGACGCTCGAGGCGCCGATCCATGACGCGTTCAAGCAGGCGATGGTGGCGAACGACGAGCGCGCCACCGACCTAATTTTCCGCAGCATGCGCAACACCGCGCGGGTGGCGAAGAACGCAGTCAGCCAGAAGGTGATCGAGATGGAGCGTGGCGGCGCGAGCTTCGATCAGCTGCGCGATCTGGTCAAGGGGACGCGTGGCCGGCAGGGACTGGAGAGCGGCGATACCGACTTCGGTATCTGGTCAGCCGGGATGGTGCAGGGGCTGATTCACGACGTGCCGAGCGTCAAGGCGCTGATCGAGCGGATCATGTCCGACGCCGAGGCGATCATCGGCGCGCGCCTGGCGGGGATGCGCGCGGGCTAGTCGTGCTTGAGCACCTGGCGCAGCACGTCGGAGAGCAGCGATTTCGAGTACGGCTTCGGAATATAGCCATCGGCGCCGAGACGCAGCCCCCTGCGGATGTCGTCGGGCGCGGTCTTCGCCGTCAGCATGATGACCGGCAGCAGCGCCAGGCTCTGGTGCGTGCGCATGTAGACGAGAATGTCGAACCCGTCGCCGTCCGGCAGCTCGACGTCGAGAAAGACCACGTCCGGCACGCCGTGGGCGCGCAGATTGTCGATGAACGCGCGGTGCGTGTTGGCCACGCGGACCTGGTAGCCGGCAAGGCCGAGGCGCCGCTCGGCGAGCGCGGCCTGGTCGGGATCGTCCTCGACGACGAGCACCGTGATCTCGCCGGGTGTCTTTTTCAGGGGTGCTCGGTTCTGCAGCCGGGCGTCGGCGAGATACGCGCCGCGGGTCTTGAGGGCCACCCCGGCTTCGAGTGTCGCCTCGTCGATGCGCATCACCTCGGTATCGGTGAGGGCGGCCTCGAAGGCCTTGATCGCCGGAAACTCGCCAGTGAAGTCGAGGTCGTGGGTGTCGTCCGCCGCCTTGGTGTCGAGCAGGCCCATCTTTTCGAGCTGATCCAGCCACTGCGTCAGCTGCGCGTTCGAATAGTGGCGCAGCCAGCCGCAGATCACGTCGACGTGCGTATCGCCGACGACCAGCTGCAGAATGCGTCGGAGCTGCCGATCGAGCACCGGGCCCCCGCTCTTGAGCGCGCTCGCGCCTGCGGTGGTCAAAAAATAGATCTTGCCGGGATTCAGGGACATATCGGACCGGAAGCTGCCTGCGTCATCGTTCAACCTCGCGCCTCGGGCATTGTAGCTGTGGGGCGCATCGGAACGGCGACCGCGGTGCCCGTGCTTATCGCAGGATCCTGTTATTGCGTGATAATTGCAAGCCGTGACCTATTCAACTGTACAACGGCACGTTCCTGACCTGGATGGTAGGACGAATCCCCGAGCCCAGCGGTTGACGCAACCGCCGGCGTTGGCGAACGATTCCGGCGTGCGTCAACGTTCGGTGATCCGCCGTGCGCGGAAGCTGCTCGCGCTGCTGTCGCTGGCCAGCCTGGCATTCGTCCAGTCCTCACCAGTGCACGCGGACGTGATCGTGGGCCGCGTGATCCGCGTGATCGACGGCGACACGCTGCTCATGCAGGCCAACGACAACCTGCGGCAAAGCGTGCGTATCGGATGGATCGATGCGCCGGAGCCTGCCCAGCCCTACGGCCGGGAAGCGCGCGAATACCTCTCACGTCTGGTTTCCGGCGGCGACGTGCGTGCCGAATGCCCGAAGCTCGATCACCGCACAAGCGTGGTGTGCAAGGTCTGGGCGCGGCCCACGGATTGCGAGACCTGCGCGCGGACGATCGATGTCGGCCTGGCGCAGGTCGCCGGCGGCATGGCCTGGTGGCACCGGCGCTACGCGCTCGAGCAGCCTGCGGAGGATCGTGCACGCTACGAATCCGCCGAGCAGGCGGCGCGGCAGGGCCGCCGGGGGCTGTGGGCGGGCAAGAATCCCCTGCCGCCGTGGGAGTGGCGCAGGGAACGCTAGCGTCCCGCGCGCGGCAAGCGAACAGGGCCCGTGCAAGGCGGGCCGTCATGCATCAGGGCTGGCTCCCCGAGTAGGGCTCGAACCTACGACCTGCGGATTAACAGTCCGTCGCTCTACCGACTGAGCTATCGGGGAATCGCGGGAATACGCGAAGCCCACGATTTTATACGAGGGCAAAGATTGTCTCAACGTTTACAAGCTTTGACCCCCGCGGCGGTCGTTTGCCCGCTTCGCCATCAGACAACGGCTGAGTCCCGCAGGGCAACGCGCTAGGCTGCAGGCATCGCGCAACTGCGCAATGCCTGCCGTTCATGCGCACGCTTCGCTGGCTGATTCTCGGCGCCTCGGTCCTCGGCCTGCTGGTCGTGGCAGCGCCGTTTCTCGTGCCGCTCAAACAGTTCACGACGCAGCTCAGCGAGCTGATTTCGATGCGCCTGGGCCACCCGGTTGCGCTCACCGATCTGCGCCTCAGCCTGTGGCCGACGCCGGGCGCGACCGCGCGGGGCACGCGGATCGGCAAAGGGGCCGACATCGTGGCCGAGGACATTCGCATCGAGCCGGCGTTGCTCAGCCTGCTGGGCGACGCGCCCGTCATCAAGCTGCTGCGCGCGCGCAAAGTGAAGCTGAATCCGGCGGGTCTTGCGATCCTCCAGGGCTTGTCCAGGCGCAGCCGCGCTGCACGACTCGGAGCCTCGCGCGGGCTGCGCGTCGAGCGCATCGTGCTCGAGGACGTCGCGCTCGTGGATTCGACGCTGCGTCTGCGATCCTTCGACCTCGAGTTCCGCTTCGGACCGGGCAATACCCTGCGTCAGGCGGTGTTCGCTGTGCGTGACGGCAGCTTCCGCCTGGTCATGACGCCGCAGGGGGCAGACGCATTCGCGCTCGATGTGCAGGCGAAAAACTGGACGCTTCCGCTCAAGGATCACAGGCTGGCGTTCGCGTCGCTCGCCGCGCGGGGCGTGCTGGACGGCAACCGCCTCGCATTTTCGCCGATTGCGGCCGTGCTCTACGGCGGCCGGGTTCGCGGCGAGCTGACGCTGGGCTGGGGCGCACGCTGGGCGCTCGCCGCCGCGTTGAATATTCGCGGCGTCGACGTCGCGAAGCTGCAGCACGCGCTGAATCGCCCTGCCAAGCTGAGCGGACGGCTGACGGCGCGCGCGACGCTGAAGAGCACGGCGAAGCATGCCGCTGCGCTGGCCGACGCGATCTCGCTGCACGCACCGTTCCAGATCGAGAAGGGTGCCTTTGGCGGGATGGATCTGTCCAAGGCGGCGAGTCTTGCGAGCAACGAGATTTCGAGCGACGGCGAGACGCCGTTCGAACGGTTCACCGGCACGCTCCAGGTGCGCGGACATCTGCGCCGCGTGGAGGATTTCTGCGCGCGCTCGAGCGCGCTGGTCGCCGGCGGCAACGTCCAGGTGGACGCCCGCGAGCGGCTCTCGGGCAGGCTCGATGTCTCGGTTGCCAACACCGCCGGACTGGTCAAGGTGCCGGTTCGGCTCTCCGGCACGCCGACGAACCCGGTGGCCACGCCCTCGCGCATGATGTCGATCGGCGCCATCATCGGCACGCTGCTGCTGCCCGGCGTCGGCACTGCCCTCGGAGCCTCCGCGGCAAGTCTGCTGGAAGGTCAGGCGGGCTGCACCTGAGCCCCAGGGCGTGGCCTAGCGGATCACCTTGGCGATCGCCTCGGCGACGATGTTCACATTCGCCGTATTCAATGCCGCGACGCAGATGCGCCCCGTGTCGATCGCGTAGATCGAGAATTCCTCGCGCAGCCGATCGACCTGGGCCTTGCTCAGACCGGTATAGGAGAACATGCCGCGCTGCGCGAGGACGAAGCCGAAATCTACGCCCGGCGCGCGCGCATGGATGCTCTCGACCAGCGCCTTGCGCATCGCCTTGATGCGCTCGCGCATGGCGCCGAGCTCCTGTTCCCACAGCGCGCGCAGCGCGGGCGTGGTCAGCACGGTACTGACGACCTGGCTCCCGTGGGTCGGCGGATTCGAGTAGCTGGCGCGCACCACGCGTTTGAGCTGGCTCAGCACGCGCGCGGCCTCGTCTGGGCCCGCAGTGAGGATGCTCAGCGCGCCGACCCGCTCGCCGTAGAGCGAGAACGATTTCGAGAACGAGCTCGCGACGAACACCGGCGACATCGCTTCCGCGAAGCGCCGCACGACGGCGCCGTCGGCGTCGATGCCGTCGCCAAAGCCCTGGTAGGCGAGGTCGAGGAAGGGCACCAGCCCGCGCGCCTTGACGATCTCGAGCACGCGCCCCCACTGCTCCGGATTCAGATCGACGCCGGTCGGGTTGTGGCAGCAGGCGTGCAGCACGACGATGGCGCCGGCCGGCAGCGCTTCGAGCGCGGCGGTCATGCCCTTGAAGTCGAGGCCGTGCGTCTTGGCGTCGTAGTACGGGTAGGCCTCGACCACGAAGCCGGCGGCCTCGAACAGCGCGCGATGGTTTTCCCAGCTCGGATTGCTGATCCAGACCTTGGCATTGCCCTCGACCCGGCGCAGGAAGTCGGCACCGATCCGCAGGCCGCCGGTGCCGCCGAGCGCCTGGAGCGTCACGACGCGCTTTTCACGCACGGCGGTTGAATCGGCGCCGAACACCAGCGCCTGTACCGCGCGGTCGTAGACGGCGAGTCCGTCGATCGGCAGATAGCCGCGGTGCGGCGCGGTTTCCATGCGCAGCTTTTCCGCACGCTTGACGCATTCGAGCAGCGGCACCTTGCCGGCGTCGTCGGTGTACACGCCGACCCCGAGGTTGACCTTGTCCGGATTGGGATCGGCGTTGAAGGCTTCGGTGACGCCCAGGATGGGGTCGCGGGGCGCCAGCTGGACGCCGGACAGGATCGAGTCGGTCATGGAAAGGTCGGTTCGGTGAGCCTCGTATTCTACCTATGGGGTCTCTGTGGGAGAATCCGCCATCTTCGCAAGCCGTCGGCGGGCGCACGCGCCACGGGCCGCGAATCCCACGAATCGTTCGTCAGGACTGGAGGAGGAGAGCATGCAGGTTTCAAACCGTTTTGGCCGCGTCGCGGCTTCGGTGATCGTTGCGGCGGCCTGCGCGGCGGCCGGCGCCGCGTCCGCCCAGGAGAAGATCACCGTCGGCGCGCTGCGCTTTACCTCGCATGCGCCCACGTTCATCGCCTACGAGCGCGGCTACTTCAAGGCCGAGGGTCTGGACGTCGAGCTGAAGTTCTTCCAGGCGGCTCAGCCGGTCGCCGTGGCGATCGCATCGGGCGACATCGACTTCGGCGTTACCGCGCTGACCGGCGGCTACTTCAACCTCGCGGACAAAGGGGCGCTGAAAATCGTCGGCGGCCTGTTCGCCGAGAAGAAGGGCTACAAGGGCATGGCGATCATGGCCTCGAACAAGGCCTATGCCGCCGGCTTGACGACCCCGGCGAAGATCAAGGGCCACTCGGTGGCGCTCACCCAGGTCGGTTCCTCGTTCCACTACATGACCGGCATGATCGCCGAGAAATACGGCTTCTCGATGAGCGACGTCAGCCTCAAGCCCTTGCAGAAGGTGGGGTCGATGATCGGTGCCGTGAAATCCGGCCAGGTCGACGCCATGGAGATGGTGCCGCACGTCGCGATCCCGCTCGACAAGGCGAAGGCCGCCAAGATCATCGGCTGGATGAGCGATCTCGGGCCGTACCAGGTCACGACCATTTTCACCTCGACCCGGAACACCACCGAGCGCCAGGTCCAGGTCAAGCGCTTCATGCGCGCGTACAAGAAAGGCATCGCCGACTATCGCGCGGTCATGCTCAACCAGAAGAAGGACCCGGCGGCGACCGAAGCGATGGTCAGGCTGATCCACAAGTACGTGTACGCCGACCGACCGTACGCCAAGGCGGCGCCGGGCATCAAGGCCGGCGCGGTTTACATGAACGAAGGCGCCGCGCTGGACGTCGGCAACGTGAAGCGGCAGTGGGACTGGTTCAAGGCGCAGGGCCTGGTCAAGTCAAAGCTCGGCTACCAGGACTTGATCGCGACCGGCTACGCCGACATGTTCAACGTGCCGAAGTGAGCGTCTAGGCCGCGCGGCGCAGCCGCGCGGCACCGGCAGCGACGCGTTGGGATGGACCTGCACCTCGACCACGTCACCCACCGCTATGGCGCGGTCGAGGTCCTGGAGGACATCAATTTCACGATCACCCAGGGGCACATCGTCTGCATCATCGGCCCCTCGGGCTGCGGCAAGTCGACGCTGCTGCGACTCATCGGCGGGCTCGAGCAGCCGAGCGGGGGCACCGTGCTGCAGATCGGCGAGCCGCCGGCCGACTCGCGCAACCCGCTGACCTACATCTTTCAGGATTTCGCGCTGCTGCCCTGGCGCACGGTGCGCGGCAACGTGAGCCTCGTGCTGGAGGACCAGCCGCTCGCGTGGCGCGCGCGGGAGGCGGTCATCGACGACGTGTTGCGGCGGACCAAGCTGAGCGAATTCGGCGACGCCTATCCACGCCAGCTCTCCGGGGGAATGAAGCAGCGGGTCGCGATCGCGCGCGCGTTGAGCGTCAATCCCGCCTGCCTGCTGATGGACGAGCCGCTCTCGGCGCTCGACAGCCAGACCCGCGAGCTGCTGATGGACGACCTGGTCGAGCTCTGGTCGCGCGAGCCCTTCACCGCCTGCTACGTCACGCACAACCTCGGCGAAGCGGTGCGCCTCGGGCACAAGGTGATCGTGCTCTCGCGCCGGCCGGGCCGGGTGCGCGAGGTCGTCGAGATCGATCTGCCCCTGGCGGGGCGCAGCGCCACCCACCGCGCCGCGCTCGAAGCGCTGCAGGACCGCCTGTGGACCCTCCTGCGCGAGGAGGCATTGGCTGCCGACCACGAGCTGGCCGATGCCTGAGGGGCCCAGGCCCGCAGCACGGCCGGTCAGCTTCCGCGGGGGCGGCTTCGCGCCGCGGCCGGTCGGACTCGTCGGGCCGCTGGTGTTCATGGTCCTGCTCGTGGTCTGGGAAATCGGCTCGCGCCTGGGCTGGATCGGCGCGCTGATCCTGCCCGCGCCTTCGGCTGCGCTGGCGGCGCTGCGGGAGCTGTTCGATAGCGGGCTTTTGTTCAAGCATCTGGGCGCCTCGCTCCAGCGGCTGGCGCTCGGCTGGACCCTGGGCACCCTGGCCGGCGTCGCGATCGGCGTCTCGGCAGGGCTGTTCTCGCTGGCGCGCGCGGGCGTCGTGCCCCTGGTCTCGGCGATCTTTCCGATTCCGAAGATTGCGCTGCTGCCGCTGTTCATCATCTGGTTCGGCATCGGCGAGGAATCGAAAGTCGCGACGATCTTCTTCGGCGTGTTCTTCCCGACGGTCATCGCGGTCTACGGGGGGATCGACAACGTCGATCGCGGACTGATCCGCATGGCGCAGTCCTTCGGTCTGCGCTGGACCTCGATCGTGCGCAAGATCATCCTGCCTGGCGCCTTGCCCGCGATGCTCTCGGGGTTCCGCATCACGGCATCGATCGCGATCATCCTGCTCGTCGCAGCCGAGATGATCGCCGCCGAATACGGCGTCGGCGCCTACATCCTGATGGCGGGAAACCTGATGGCGACCGACCAGCTGGTCGCCGGCGTGGCGATCCTGTCGGTCTTGGGGCTCCTCGTCGGCTGGCTGATCGGACGTGCCGAGCGCTTCCTGCTGCGCTGGCGCGCCTGAGCGACCCGCAGCGTAGCGCGTCAGCGCCGCGCTATGGGAAAATGGCGGTTTTGCCATGTCGACC
>Ga0210060_1000116_pt1 | contig 46759 bp, 39 predicted proteins | sample Joice_CattailNLB_FD_184871 | JGI IMG/M metagenome (GOLD analysis project Ga0210060, IMG submission 184871) | Wetland microbial communities from San Francisco Bay, California, USA, that impact long-term carbon sequestration - Joice_CattailNLB_D2... | ecosystem: Environmental > Aquatic > Marine >...
GCGACCCGCCATGGCTCCCCGCCGCCGGATTCTCGGGATCGACCCCGGCTCCCGGCGGACCGGCTACGGAATACTCGACGTTCGCGGGAACAACCTCTCCCCGGTGGCCTGGGGCGTGATCCGCACGGATTCCTCCGGTTCCTTCCCCGACCGTCTCCACCACATCCACGAAACGCTTTCCGAGGTGATCCGCCTCCATCGCCCGACGGAGGCCGTCGTGGAGAAAGTCTTCCTCGCGAAGAACGCCGCGTCCGCACTGAAGCTCGGTCAGGCGAGGGGAGCCGCCATCGTCACCTGCCGGGTCCACGGGCTGGATGTCCATGAATACAGCGCCAAGGAGATCAAGCTCTCCGCCACCGGCTTCGGCTCCGCCCCCAAGGAGCAAGTGTCCGAGATGGTGTGCCGTCTCCTCGGTATACGGGAGCCGGTTCCCCCCGATGCCTCCGACGCCCTCGCGATGGCCTTCTGCCGGGCCGTGTCCCGGGAACTTCCCTCGTAGGCACCGTAACCCTTCCTCTTCCGTTTCGATCGGACCCGTTCCCTGTTCCATGCGTCTGCAGGTTGCAAACCTACAGCCTGGAAAGAAAATGAAATTCCCGGTTTCGGCGCTTTCGGAAAAAGGAGGTAAAGTCTCCCCGGATTCCCGACGATAAAAACAGAAGGGGAAAATACCTCTCCCGGTGTCCGGGAGGGAAAAAGGGAGAGGTACCATGTTCTGCGTGAAGAAATATCTCCTGCCGGTTCTTCTGATTGCCGCGACGGTCCATCTTTCCTGCGGCGGAGGAGATATTGCGGTCGGCCCGGGAGACCAGGCGAACGACCATATCTCCATCACCAACAATGAAGCGGCGATTGCATGGAGACTCAATGTCACGGACGTTGACATTCCCGTCGACGATGCCGGAGTCGGCTATGCATCCGTGATGGGGGCCGCGAGGCCGGCGGCGGCTCCGTCGTTTTCCCTGAAGCTTACGGCGGAGGTCCTGCCTCCCACGCTCGACGGGAAGGTCCTCCAGGCGACCTCCATAGCGATGAGCAACAATAAGGCCGTCGTCAGCTACAACATGCGAGGGGCGGAATACCTGGGCGGGATCGACGTGTTCCTGATCTCAAACGCGAAGAATGTGCAGCTGAAATCGGAAGCGCTTTTCAACAACGCCGACGTGAATTCCGTGACGTTCAGCGACGATTGCGTGTACGCGGCAGAAGCCACGGGAGACTTGGCGTATCCTTATCCCGCCGTGTTCGAGGTCCTCGAGCTGAGCGGGGTGAATCTGATCCTTGCCGGGAACAGCCGTGCGCCTCTTACGAGCTACGCGGGGACCAGCGCCGTGTTCCGGGGGAGCCGGGTCTACGCGACCTCGGGAGACAACGGCGCCCTCTCCGTGTTCGACTCCGATACTCTCGCCATGCACGATTCGTTCGATCTCCACGATGCCCGGTGGGTGGATGTCAATGACGGGAAGGTGGTGGTCGTGCAAGGAACGCCGGGACAGATTTCGGTGTTCGACGCGGCGACCATGGTCCTGGAAAACGACTTTCCCTTCGCGGGGGACAACGTTGCCGAATCGAAATCGACGGTTCAGGTCATCGGCGGGAAAGCTATCATCGCCGCGGGGGAAAACGGGGTCCAGGTATTAAGCATCGCCACGGGGAACGTCCTCGGATATGTGCCGCTTCCCGATAACAATGCGCTCGGGCTGCCCCGGGATGTCGTCGTGACGAACGCCGTCTCCGCCGAAGGCGACCTTTTATTCATCTCCAACGGGGAGGCAGGCGTCTATGTAGCCCAGGCGGACACCCCGTTCGAGCAGGACTGGGGCGAGACTCTCCACGCGATCACCGTTCTTGGAAAACTGCGGTTCAACGCCCTGCAGTCGGTAAACCACGTGGCGTACAAGGACGGGCTGCTGATCGTCGCCTCCGGACTGGGGGGGCTAAAGGTGGTCCGCCTGAGCAACTAAAAAAGCGTTCCACGCGATTTTCCTCGATAGGTATTCCCTTCCCTGCCGGGAAACCCCTGCCTTGACAACAAGATATATTTATAGTCTGCTTGTTGGTATAAAAGCGTAAATACCTCATAGGAAACAAGATTCGCCAACCGCAGGGCGGGGGGGGCAGTGGTATCGGGATGGCTTCCTCCTGGATGCATACTTCGGCGTATCCTCTCCGTTTCCTGCACGGTTCGATTTCGGCAAGAAATCGAATCGGTCACCAATCTGTCCCTTCCGTCGTCGTAGGGTGTTTTAAAGCCGAGATATCAGCGAACGGGTACGTCCCGTTTCGCATTGAAGAAGATACAGGGGATGCGGGCGGACGCGGTTATCTGAACAACCTGCCTTAGCGGAGAGACGCATCCATGATGTCTCGACTCTCCAAGGGGACATTGATCGGTGCCGCCGTTGGAATTGTGGGGATCGTTGCGAGCGGCACCCCCGTAGGCCTCTACCTCGAGGAAAACTTCGGGCTGGAGATTCTGTTCCACCTGAGGGGACACCGACCCCCCCCCCCGGACGTGGTCATCGTCAGCATCGACAAGGAATCGGCCGATTCCCTGGACCAGGACCCCAACGTGACGAATTGGCAACGGTCCCTGCACGCCCGTCTCACGGAAACCCTGTCGGCCAGCGGTGCGGCGGTCATCGTGTTCGACGTCTTCTTCGAGGAATACTCGGATCTGGAAGGTGACCTGGCGTTTGCCGAGGCGATGCGGAAGGCAAATAACGTGGTGTTGTGCAAGCGCCTGCAGTCCGAGAAGATTTTTCTGACGGACATGAAGGGAAAGCTGGCGGGGAATGCAAAGATCGCACGGGAAATTCCCCCGATCCCTCTCCTGGCCGCCGCCTCCGTTGCCATATCTCCCTATCCGCTCCCCAAGATGCCCATCAAGGTAAGCCGGAACTGGGTGTTTCGGGAAACGATAGGGGATACCCAAGCGCCCACGATGCCGGTGGTCGCGTTCCAGCTGTATGCGCTTCCCGCAGCTGATGATTTGCTGCGCCTCATGGGAGAGGTTTTTCCAGCCCGGGCGGGAAACCTTCCCCGTCCCGGGGAGGATTTGGTCCGCTCGATCGGAGTGGCAAGAATGATCCGGGAAATACGGGAGATCTTCGAAAAGGAACCGCTGGCGGAGAAAAGGATGCTGGATGCGCTGGACTCTCCCCAGCCGCGCCCCGTGGATCCGAAGAAACGCCGGATCCTCCGGTCGCTCATCCACCTGTACGGAGGCGGTGTCAGCAAGTTCCTGAATTTCTACGGCCCGACTCGGACGATCCGCACCATCCCGTTTTACAGAGCACTCGAGCTCGGGAGTACGGCGGACCCCGACGGCCCGTCCCCGGAGGAGGTTGCGGGGAAAGCGGTATTCGTCGGCTCCTCGGAATCCCGGCAGCTCTCGCAGAAAGACGGGTTCTACACGGTGTACACGGAAGAGAACGGGGTGGACTTGAGCGGCGTGGAAATCGCGGCGACGGAATTTGCCAACCTCGTCGAGGACATGCCGATCCGCCCGCTTCCGTATCCCAACCACGTCGCAACGTTGCTCGCATGGGCTTTGGGGGTGGGAATTCTCTCCTTTGCTTTTCGCCCCGCCTTCGCCATCCCGGGAGTGGCGGCACTTTCCCTCCTGTATCTCGGGGCGGCGGAATACCGGTTCGCAACCGCCGGCGTGTGGTATCCCGTCGTCTTCCCCCTGGTAATCCAGGGGCCCATCGCCCTGCTCGGGGCCGTGGCGTGGAACTACGTCGACCTGCAACGGCAGCGGAAACATTTCCGAAGGGCCTTCGAGCAGTATCTTCCCGCTGAGGTCGTGGACGAGTTGGCGGAAAACGTGTCGGGCTTCGGCGTGAGGAACAGGCTCACAAACGGCATCTGTCTGGCCACGGATGCGGGGCAGTACACCTCCCTGTCCGAGTCGCTGAACCCGAAGGAACTCGCGGACGTCATGAACCGATATTACGAGACGATATTCGAACCGATAAATCGCTGGGGAGGAATGGTCTCGAACGTCGTCGGGGATTCCATGCTGGCCCTGTGGCTGTCCGGCCGGGAGGACACCGCCTCCATGGGGGATGCCTGCGGGGCGGCGATCGAGATCGCCATCGCCTTGCGGGAATTCCGGCAAACCCTGGGAAAGCCGGCGCTTCCCACACGCATCGGGCTGCACGCCGGGGAGATCTTCCTCGGGAATATCGGCGGCGGGCGCCATTTCGAGTACCGCCCGGTCGGGGACATCGTCAACACGGCGACAAGGATCGAAGGGATGAACAAATACCTGAGAACGAAAATACTCGTTTCCGCAGAGGTGTCTTCCGCAGTAAACGGTTTTCTGACACGGGACCTGGGGATGTTCCTGCTTGCAGGAAAATCCAGGCCGGTGAACGTGCACGAACTGATTACCCGCCTCGAGGAATCCACCCCCCGGCAACGGGACTGTTGCGCCCGGTTTTCGGCAGGGGTCGAGGCGTTCCGCCGTCAATCCTGGGACGAGGCGTCCCGGATTTTCAACGAGACGCTCACAATCCATGGGGGAGACGGTCCCTCGCACTTCTACCTGGACCTTTGCTCTCGGTATTCACAGAGTCCGCCCGGGGATTCGTGGGACGGGGTTATCCACATGAGGAGCAAGTAGACGCTGACAGGGAAGACGGGAAAAGATTCCCTCAAGGAGGGAGAAGGATGTCGAAATTTCGTTCTCTGACGGGCCTGGGGTTCATTGCCGCAATCGTTCTGGCTACTCCGCACTTCTCCCACGAAGCCGTTGCCGAGACATGCGAAAGGCCGGTTGCGGTTGCCGTCTCGGTGCAGGGAGAGGTGAATGCAAGGAAGGGAGGAGCGGCGGATTGGGAGCCGGTCAGGCGCAAAGACGCCTTCTGCCCGGGAGATGCCGTCCGGGTGATGGAGCAAAGCAGGGCGGACCTTCTCCTGATCAACGAGACGACCCTTCGCCTCGACCAGAATACGGAGATCGTCTTCACCGCGCCCGAGAGGAATAAGGAGTTCTGGCTGGATGTGGTCTTCGGGGGCACCTATTTCATGAGCCGCACTCCGCGAACGTTTAAGGTTCACACCCCCTTCGTCAATGCGGGGATCGAGGGGACGGAGTTCTTCATCGGCGTGGAAAAGGACAGGGCCCTCCTGACGGTGTTCGAGGGAAGGATAGCCGCGGCGAACGATCGGGGAGAAGTCGCTGTCTCCAGGGGGCAATCGGTCGTGGCGGAGGCGAGCCGCGCGCCGGTTCTCCGCACCGAGGCCAGGCCCCGCGACGCGGTCCGGTGGACGCTTTTCTACCCTGTGGTGGGCGCGACCCGTCCCGGCGCCCCGTCTGGCTGGCAGGACCGTGCCGAAAGCCTTCTCGCCGTCGGCAGGGTAGACGAGGCCAGCGCGGAGATCGAAGAGGCCTTGAAAACGTCGCCGGGCAACGCGGATGCGCTTTCCCTGCTGGCGGTCATCGCGGTCGCGCAGAACGAGAGGGAAAAGGCCCTCGACCTGGCGAAGAAGGCGGTCGCCGCGGCACCGGATTCGGCCACCGCCCTGGTCGCCCTTTCCTACGCGCAACAGGCGGATTTCGATCTGGAAGGTGCCCTTGCTTCGCTCCGGGAGGCGGTGAAGGCAGAGCCCGGGAACGCATTGGCCCGGGCAAGGCTTTCCGAAATCCTTCTCTCCTTCGGATTCCTGGATGAGGCTCTCGACGAGGCGAGGAAGGCGGCAGGGCAAAATCCGGACATTGCCCGGACGCAGACGGTTCTGGGGTTCGCCTACCTGGCCCAGATAAAGACGAAGGAATCCCGGGACGCGTTCGAAAGGGCGATCATACTGGATCAGGCCGATCCGCTGCCACGACTTGGTCTGGGGCTGGCGACGATCCGGGACGGAGACGTGGAGGCAGGGAGGAAGGAGATCGAAATCGCGGCGAGCCTCGACCCGAACAACTCCTTAATCCGCAGCTACCTGGGGAAGGCGTACTATGAGGAGAAGCGGGGGGAGACCGCCGCCACGCAGTTTTCCATGGCGAAGGAGCTGGACCCCAACGATCCGACCCCCTACTTCTACGATGCGATCCTGAAGCAGTCCGTGAACCGGCCGGTGGAGGCGCTGCACGACCTGCAGAAGTCGATCTCGCTGAACGACAACCGGGCGGTCTACCGGTCCCGCCTGCTGCTCGACGAGGACCTGGCGGCACGAAGCGCAAGCCTGGGAAGAATATACGACGATCTGGGATTCCAGCAGCTGGCCCTGGTGGAAGGATGGAAGTCGGTCAATACCGATCCGGCGAACTACTCCGCGCACCGGTTTCTGGCCGACTCCTATTCGGCCGTACCGCGGCATGAGATTGCAAGAGTGAGCGAACTATTGCAATCGCAGCTGCTCCAGCCCATAAACATCAACCCGGTCCAGCCGAGCCTCGGACAGAGCAGCCTTTTCATCCTGGAAGGGGCTGGACCCTCTTCCCCCTCGTTCAACGAGTTCAACCCCCTGTTCAACCGGAACCGCCTGGCGCTGCAGGCAACCGGCGTCGTGGGGGAACATCACACCCGTGGAAGCGAGGTCGTTCAATCTGGTGTCGCTGGGGCCTTTTCCTACAGCGTGGGACTTTTCAACTTCTACACCGGTGGATTCCGGCCCAACAACGATCTCAATGAAAGTATTTTTGACGCGTTTGCCCAGCAAAGCGTCTCGTACAAGACAAGTTTACAGATAGAGTTCCGGCGGACGAGCATAGACCAAGGGGATCTCACGCTCAATTTTGATCCGGATTCCTTTTTGAGCACTATTCGGAACGAACAGGAGAAAAATACCTTGCGGGTAGGGTTCCACCACGCATTCTCGCCCGGTTCCGACCTCATCGGGTATGTCAGCCGCCAGGAACTGGATATAAACACCAGTTTTCCCCTCCCACAATTCGGTGTTTCTTTTAACGACAGTACAAATGAGACGACTACCGGCGGGGAGCTCCAGCATCTGTTTCGATCGGACAGATTTGATCTCATCAGCGGCGCCGGGTATTTCACCGGCGATAGTGATGTGATAAACGAAGCTATTATACAGCTACCCCCTCCCGACCCGCCCATCGATGATGTCTCCTCGAGGGAGACCGATATCCGCCACATGAACCTGTACATGTATTCGTACATCCGGTATCCGAAAAACGTGACACTTACTTTGGGGGCGAGCGGAGATTTCTATCGGAATGATATATGGGGCGACCGCGACCAGTTCAACCCGAAATTCGGAGTCACCTGGAACGTTTTTCCTGCCACGACGATACGGGCGGTGGTTTTCCGAATCTTCAAGCGAGGGTTCGTGAACGATCAGACCCTCGAACCGACGCAGGTTGCCGGATTCAACCAGTTTTTCTACGATGCGGATGGTACGCGGTCATGGCGGTACGGGGCCGCCATCGATCAGAAATTCTCCGGGAATATTTTTGGCGGAGTAGAGTACTCCCAAAGGGACCTGGATGTGCCATATGAAAATGAGTTTCTTACCATTGACCAAGTCGGCTGGAAGGAACGCCTGGGGCGCGCCTATCTCTTCTTAACGCCTCATCCCTGGGTTGCGCTGAGCGCCGAGTATCAGTACGAACGGTTCGACAGGCAACAGGAATTAAATCATGGGATAGAAGAAGTAAAAACGCAACGTGTTCCTCTTGGGGTCGGTTTCTTTCATCCCTGCGGGATTTTCCTCCGTCTGAAAGAAACTTACTTCAACCAGAAGGGAGATTTTCAGTCCCAGTTCAGTGACGACTTTGTGCCTGGCTCGGACGATTTCTGGATTACCGATGCCGCGGTCGGGTACCGTCTGCCGAAACGGTACGGAATATTCTCCGTCGACGCGAGGAACCTTTTCGACAAGTCGTTCCGGTACCAGGACACGGACCCGGTGAGCCCTGTGCTTCAGCCGGTGCGGACCGTCGTATTCAAATTCACGCTGGCACTGTGACGCGTTGACCCAACAAGGAGGTGATTTCCATGTGATAGGCGCCTTTGCACCGGGAGGGGGAGGGACTCTGCATTCAACAGTATGAATCCAAGGAGGGAAATGATGAGATCTTCGCGAATCATGGCCATCATGATGGTGTTGTGTTTCACGTTTGTCGGAGTTTCATCGTTATGGGCGGGAAGCATAAAAGATCTTCATACAAAGAATGGAAAACTTTTTAAAGTTTATCTTGATGATAATGGGAAAATTATTAAAGGGGAATTAGACGATCAAGAAGTTCAACCGCAAAACATAAACACGCTGAGTATTAAAGTGCAGGGGGATAAAGAAACATACGATTTCAAAAGTCTTCCGCCTGGAACTGTGATCTACACCGGTCCCGGTGACACTTGTATTTGGTATTTTGATGGTAGCAAATATGTTAAACGCTGTTTTTAGTTAATTGAGGTACTTGGTAGACCATGAAGCGAGAATATTATTTGATACCGTTATGATAATGAAATATATATAATATCACAAAGCATTGTAATCGTATACCTACCGAGAACCTGAATACACCAGCTTTCAGGGTGTCATTGGATTCGGTTTTTCTGTTGACGAGATGCGGCGTAAATGCCTGGCGTTTGCCGGGCATTTACGTCTGGATAGTTCGGTCCCGGGCCCTCCTTTTTCTTTTATTGTCGTGAATTGTTCAGTATATTTCCACTATCTTAATGGTAGAGGCGTTGTGTGTATTTCGGCGACTGATTGCGAGGGAATATGGCCGGGAAGACCGCCTCGATATCCAAGATCACCCGTCCGGTTCTCGCCGGGAGCTACCCCCGGAAACGACTGTTCCGCCTCGTCGACAGTGCCCGGAAACGGAAGGTGGTGTGGATAACCGGTCCGCCGGGCTCGGGGAAGACCACGCTGGCAAGCAGCTACGTCGCCGACCGGCGTGCTCCCTGCCTTTGGATCCGGCTGGAGGAGGGCGACGCGGATCCCGCGACCTTCTTCCACTACCTCGGTCTCGCGGCGAAGAAGGCTGCGCCCCGGGTGCGAAAGCCGCTTCCCATGCTGACTCCCGATCAGCACCCCGCCATCCCGATATTTGCCCAGCGGTATTTCGAGGACCTGTTTTCCCGCCTTGCAAGCGGGTCGGTGATCGTGTTCGACGACTACCAGAAAATCCCTGCCGACTCGGCATTTCATGCGATGATGCGGGACCGTCTTTCCCTCCTCCCCCCGGGCATCAGCGTCGTTCTCATCAGTAGGGAGCAGCCCCCTCCGGTGTTCGCCCGGCTTCGCGCCAGCCAGGCCATGGAGGTCATCGGCTGGAAGGATCTCCGCCTGTCACCCCCGGAAACGGAAGGGATTGCACGCCTCCGGGGGACAAGGAAGGGGGGCAAGGAAACGATCCGGAGCCTGTACGGCATTTCCGACGGATGGGCCGCCGGGTTCGTGCTCCTGCTGGAAAAAGCCAAAGCGGGATCTCCGCTGAAGCTGCCCCGGCAAAAACCCCAGGAGATCCTGGACTACTTCGCGGGGGAGATCCTGGAAAATCTGGACGAGAAGATGCACTCCTTCCTGCTGAAAAGCGCTCTCCTTTCCCGGATGACGCCCAGGATGACCGAGCAATTGACGGGGCTTCGCGGGGCCGGGAAGATCCTCGCCTCACTGAACCGCCACAATTACTTCACCGAAGTGTACCCGGGGCCCGAGCCGGTGTACGAGTACCATCCCCTGTTCCGGGATTTTCTGAAATCCCGTGCCGACGACATATTTTCGGAAAAATATATTCGCCGCCTCCAGGCGAAGGCGGCCGTGATCATGGAGAACTCCGGGTATTTCGAGGAGGCCGCCGGTATCTCCCGAGAGATCGGCGACTGGAACGGGTTTTCCCGTATCCTGCAAAAGCAGGCGCCCTCGCTTGTCCGGCAGGGAAGGGAAGGAACGCTTGCCGAATGGCTGGAGTTCCTTCCGGGAGAGATCCTCGAGGAAGACCCGTGGCTTCTCTACTGGAGGGGGGTGGCGCGGCTATCTTCCCGCCCCGGGGAAAGCCAGGGTGATTTAAAGGAGGCCTTCCGGCGGTTTTCGCGACAGAAGGAACGGGACGGTTCGTTCCTGGCATGGGCAGGCATTGTCGACGCGATCATCTACGGTTCCGGAAGCCTGAAAGCGCTCGACCCCTGGTTTACAACCCTCGGCAAGATGTGGAAGAGGAGCACCCCCTCCCTGCCCGAAGAGATCGAGTCCAAGGCGACGTGCGCCATGATCAAGGCTCTTTCTTTGAGACGTCCACCCTTTATCGACATGGGAATGTGGGCGGATCGGGCGATGCGTCTTGCCAGATCGACCCGGGACGTGTCGCTCCGGTTTTCTTCCCTGCTGAACGTGGCGTACTACCGGTTTCACAGCGGGGATTTCCAGGAAACGGGGCTTCTTCTCGACTCGTTGCGCGAACTGGGACGGAGGCCGGAGATCTCCCCGCTCTCTCGTTTGGCCTTTTGCTGGCTCGAGGCGGCATACGCCAACGTGAACGGGATGCACGACCGTTGCCGGAAGGTGGTGGCGGAGGGGATCGAACTGGCAGACACAACGGGAGTCCACCTCATGGACTTTCTGCTCAATGGTCACGGGGCGATTGCCAATCTGCACGGGGGGGATCTGCAGACGGCGAGGGGATTCCTGCGCAAGATGGCATCCAGGCTTTCGGCGGCGAGACCCTGGGAAGAGTCATTTTACCATCGCATCGCGGCCTGGGAAGCCTTGCACCGGGAGGACCGGGCGCAGTCGCTGTTTCATTCGGACCGGTGCCTCGCCATGTGCGAGGAGGTGGGCAATCCCTGGACCGAAGCATTGGTTCTCCTGCAGAGAGCCTTCATCCTCCACGAGGAGGGGCAGGCGGAAGAAGCGAGCCGCCATCTCAAACGGGCGCTTCGGGTGGGCAAGGTCAGCGGAATGCATTACATCCGTTTCGCCTGCCTTCTGGCGGAGGCTTACTTTTCCCTGGTTCGGGGAGACGAGGCATCCGGTCTTACGTCCCTTCAGGAAGGGTTGCGCATCGGGAGGGAGAAGGGCTATATCGACGTCTACCTGTGGCGTCCCGGCCTGCTGGAGACAGTTGCCGCGAAAGCGATGGAAAAAGGGATCGAGACGGGATATGTCCGCGGCCTCATCCGGAGAAACGCCCTTGTCCCCGACTCCGCTCTTCCGGGCCTGGAGAACTGGCCGTGGCCGCTCAAACTCGATACGCTGGGAACGTTCAACCTTCTCAAGGAGGGGAAGCCCCTCGCGTATTCACGCAAGGTCCAGCACAAGCCCCTTCTGATGCTCAAGGTGTTTGTCGCCATGGGGGGGCAGGATGTCTCGGAAGAACTGGTGACCGACATCCTCTGGCCCGATGCGGATGGAGACCTGGGCCACCAATCCTTTGCCACGACGCTTAGGCGTCTGCGAAAACTGCTCGGAAACGAGAAGGCCGTTTTGCTGCGCGAGGGCCGGGTTACCCTGAACGACCGCTATTGCTGGGTGGATGCGTTCGCCTTCGAGTCCCTTCTCGCGCAGGTCGACGCAGCGATTCTGGGCGGAGAGGTCCGCCCGGATGAAACGCATACGGCGAACCTCGCGGAGAAAGCGATCGCCTTGTACAAAGGACCTTTCCTTGCGGGGGAAGCCTCCCGCCCCTGGGCCGTGGGGATGGGGGAACGGATGAGAAGCAAATTCCTTCGTGCGGTGGGTTTCCTTGGCCACTACCGGGAAAGGAAGGGAAAATGGGCAGAAGCGATCGCCTGCTACCGGAGAGGGCTTGAAGTGGATGAGCTCGCGGAGGAATTCTACCAGCGCCTGATGATCTGCCACCAGCGCAACGGACAAGTTGCCGAGGCAGTAGCCGCATACAACCGCTGCCGGCAGACGCTTTCCTCCATGCTCGGAATCACCCCCTCTCCGGAAACCGAGGCCATCCTGAAGCGTATCCGTCCCTCCTGATCGTCTCCCCCTTTTTTTCCGAATCCGTCTCCGATCTGTCACTTTCCCCATAGGAGGATGAAATTGCCGGCCAGGCTTTTCCGTCGTTGTTGTCCCTTCCGGAGACACGTTTCCCGGGGCAGCAGGCAGGGGGGGCAGGGTGAGAACCGGGCAGTCGCTGCGCAAGTGCTCCGGCCATCCCGTCGCAATCGGAGGTGCGGTGATGGAAAGATTCTCGATCAGGATCCTTTACCGGGACAGGAACAATCCCGGGAAATTCGTGGGAGTTTTGGAAAGGCATGGGGAAGAGACGAAGCGGGGATTTGTAAGCATGGAGGAGCTCTGGAAAATTCTCGACTCCTACGAGCCGGAATCGGACCGGGGGAAGGTCGTGTCCCTTGAGGGAGAAGGGCGCCGCCCCCGCGAGGAACTGATCGATCTGTTCCGGAGACTGCGCGAGGAGTAGGAACCGGGGGGACGTTGGGTCTGGTCAGCTACATCATCCGGATATACCGCCGGGACGAGTCGGATCCCGGCCTGATTGTGGGGATCGTGGAGGATATCGAATCCAACGTTAAGCAAAGGTTTGCCAGTTTCGAGGAACTGAAAAGAATTCTCGGAGCCCCGAAAGGCCGGTTGCCCCGGAAAGAGAAGTACAGCGTAACGGAGAAATAGGGGGAACCGGACGTCCCGCCGGCCGCGTGCCGAAATCTCCTTCTCGATTTCCGGAACGTTCAGACGGGATCCCCTAAGGGCAGTCCGGGAGCGAACCTTCCATCTGACCTGGATCGGGGAGGGAGCGGCCCCTGTTTCCTTCTTGCGGTGTCCTCGTTTCTCTCGGGTCCCCTGCATCCCCTCCGGGAGCGGACCTGTTGCCTTCCGGTACGCCCGCTTCGCGAAATTCCCGGAATCGCCGCCTTGCGAGGACGTAGATCTCACTTTGCATGGCTTGCCGGTTCGCCTCGGAACAACAACTCAAGATGGTGCGCAGCCCGCTGTTTGCTTGCGTCGCCGGCATTTCGTCATGGGATCCTTTGTCCCCGGGATGAGCGAGGTAATCATCCCCCGACTCATATCGTTCTCGGAAGCTTCTTTTCGAGAGGACATCGATCTCGCTCTGCCGCGCCTGCTGGAAAGCGACCGAAAACACCCGGCCAAACGTCTTTACCCTCGGACTTACACTCTTGATTCCCTTCTCCATGACGGGCCTCCCCGCGCTTTTATTTCCCAAGACCACTATTTCGTTTGCCGTCTGCCGACGCTGCCATTTGCGTTGCCTGTATTAACAACAAGGAATGTGCCAATGGGGCCGGTTTCCCGGCTCGGGAGTGTATCTTATTGTTATTGCTTAACATTGAGACATTCCTGGACCCGCAGATCGATGACTACCGGGACAACAATTCCACTATATGCTGTCTTTATGTCAATACATTGACATATAGGTAATATGTCGCCGTGGCGAATTGGAGAAATGGTGAATGGTTACGTCCCAACATGTATTCTCCGATGTGCAGATGATGGTCCGGCTTCCTCCACGCCCCCGGTCTGGTGTGTACAGACAAGGCGATGGGAATGAAGTGATGCTCATTCTGATCCCCTCGTGGCGACGCACGACCGCGTTCTCCTGCGGATAAGAAATGGTATGATGGACAACCATGATCGAGCATCTGCGTGGTCGCCTTTCGGGCGGGGGGAAAGATTTCGTTGTGGTGGAGTGCGCAGGGGTAGGGTTGCGTGTACACGTATCCTCCGTGACGCGCGCCGACCTTCCCCCCGAAGGGGAGTCCTGCCTGATTCGTACCTTCCTCCAGATGCGCGAGGGGGGCTCCGACCTGTTCGGTTTTTCCTCCGAGACGGAACGGGAGATCTTCCTTGCGATCATCGGCGTTAGCGGAGTCGGGCCGAAGTCCGCGGTGGCCATCCTGTCGGTTATGGGGATTTCCGGTGTTCTTTCGGCGTGTGCGCGGGAGGATGCCGCACCCTTTACGAGGGTGCCCGGCATCGGGAAAAAACTGGCGCAGCGGATCGCCCTGGAGCTTCCGGACCGGCTGAAGAAAGTGGCGGTCGAGCTGGCTCCCGCCGCGGCGGATGACGGGAAGGGTGTATCCTCCGAGCCGGAAGTAGAGGCCGCCCAGGCCCTGGTAGCTCTCGGATTCTCCCGGGGGGAGGCGCAGATAACGGTGGCCGGCCTGCGGAAAGAGGCAGGGTCGGACGCGCCTGTGGAACTCCTGATCCGGGGGGCGCTCAAGCGCCTCTCGGGACCGCGCAGATGACCCGCACGCGGAAAGCGGAGGAGGGGCGGTGGAAGAGCGTATCGTGACGCCAAAGGCCGGCGGGGAGGAAGGGGGGTTCGATCTCTCCCTCCGGCCGAAATACCTGGCCGACTTCATCGGACAGGCTCCCATCGTATCCAACCTTACGACCTTCATCGGGGCGGCGAAGAGCCGCGGCGAGCCGCTCGATCATGTTCTTCTGTCGGGCCCCCCCGGCCTGGGGAAGACGACACTGGCCCACATCATCGCCAACGAGATGGGGGTGGGGATTCGCACCACGTCCGGCCCTGCTGTGGAGAGGAAAGGCGATATCGCCGCGATCCTGACGGCGCTGGAGCCCGGTGACGTCCTCTTCATCGACGAGATCCATCGCCTGAGCAGGGTCCTGGAGGAGTTGTTGTACTCCGCTATGGAGGATTTCGCCCTGGACATCATCCTGGGTCAGGGTCCTTCGGCCAAGTCGATCCGGCTATCCCTGCCGCGGTTTACCCTCGTGGGCGCAACGACGCGGACCGGTCTTCTCACCTCCCCCCTGCGGGATCGATTTGGCGTCAATTTCCGGCTGGAATATTACGCCCCCGAGGAGCTCGAGGAGGTGATCCGAAGATCCGCGGGATCCCTGTCGATTCCGACCGACAATGCCGGCGCGCGCGAAATCGCACGCCGGTCACGGGGCACCCCCCGTGTTGCCATCCGGCTTCTCAAGCGCGTTCGCGACTTCGCCCAGGTGAGCGGGGAGGGGAAGATCCATCAGAAAATCGCCGACCATGCGCTCCTCAAGATGGAGGTCGACCGGGAGGGGCTTGACGTGATGGACCGAAAGATTCTCCGGGTCATTCTCGAGAAGTTCCACGGCGGACCGGTAGGCGTGGAGACGATCTCGGCGTCGGTGAGCGAGGAGCGTGACACGATCGAGGACGTGTACGAGCCGTTCCTGATCCAGCAAGGGTTTCTGAAACGCACTCCGAGAGGAAGGGTAGCCACGCCCGCGGCCTACCGCCACCTCGGATTGACGCCTCCCCGGCGCACTCCCCAGCAGGAAGGATTGTTCGGTGAAGGGGGGTGACATGAGGAAACGGGTCGTGTCCCTGACAGTTTTGTTTTTCGCACTGGTCACGTTTCCTGCCTACGCGGGACTTTTCGACGACATCAAGAAAGGGATCGGAGATGTTGCGCCGCAATCGGGACCCGACGAGAGCCAGGTCGCCGGGGGCCTGAAGGAGGCACTGACGATCGGGACGGGCAACGCCGTGAGCCTCGTTTCCGTGACGGACGGGTATTTCGGCAACCAGGCCATAAAGATCCTCATGCCGGACAGGATACGCAAGGTAGCGGACGTCCTGGGCAAGCTGGGGTATCAGGCGCAGGTGGACGAATTCGTCCTCAGCATGAATCGCGCGGCGGAAAAAGCCGCCCCGCAAGCGAAATCGATCTTCGTCGACGCGATCAAGGAGATGACGATCGAGGATGCGAAACAGATCCTCAACGGCGACGACACGGCGGCGACGGATTTTTTCAGGGAGAAGACGAGCGACAGGCTGTACGAAGCGTTCAAGCCCATCGTTTCGTCCAGCGTGGACGAAGTCGGAGCGACCCGCAAGTACAAGGAGATGATGGAAAAGTACTCCGCCCTTCCGTTCATGAAAGCCGAGTCGCTCGACCTCGACCGGTACGTGACGAACAAGGCACTGGACGGTCTGTTCTTTATGGTGGGGCAGGAGGAAACAAAGATCCGTACGGACCCGGCCGCGAGGGTGACCGACCTCCTGAAGACGGTGTTCGGCGGCAAATAGGGGTGAGCCTGGGGGTGGCTTCCTGGGGGAAAATCCTTCTGGTCTTCGGCCTGGTTCTGGCCGGCATGGGGCTTCTGCTCCTCCTGTTTGACAAGGCAGGCTGGGTCGGCAGGCTGCCCGGAGACATCCTCGTCAGGCGGAAAAACTTCACCTTCTACTTTCCCCTTGCCACGAGCGTACTGATCAGTATTGTCATTACCCTTCTGTTCTGGCTGTTCCGCAAGTAGCTCCTGTTGTTCCCAGGCAACAGGAAGCGTTGCGCGGATGCGACACACAAAGATGTTCCCTGCACAGTAAGTGTATAACTATTTGGAATAACAGACTTTTCATTTGCGCCTGCCTGGCATGCCGTTTGCAAAACAAAAGAACAGAATTTTCATCGGGAGAATGGGATGAACGTTTTCCAGCATACGGTTTCGAAGCCGCTTTCCTTTACCGGCACAGGGCTCCATACCGGAATGGGTGTCCGGGCACGAATTCTTCCTGCGGACCCTGATACCGGGATCGTCTTCCTCCGAAAGGACACGAACACCGAAATTCCCGCGCGGGTGGAGAACGTGGTCGAAACGGCCTACGCGACAGTGCTTTCCGCAGGTGGCGCGAAAGTCTCCACGGTGGAACATTTTCTTGCCGCGCTCTACGGGATGGAGATCGACAACGCGCTGATCGAAGTGGACGGGCCGGAACTGCCGATCCTGGACGGCAGCGCGCTCGAGATTTCCCGTGCGATTGCCGCTGCCGGCCCTGCACGGCAGGGCGTCCGCAGAAAGTTTCTGCGGGTCTGGGAGAACGACAAGATCCGGCAGAACGGGTCGATGGTAATCCTCTCCCCCGGCGTGGAAATGGAAATATTGGTGACGGTCGACTTCCCGGCGAGCGCCATCGGGAGGCAGTGGGCGAAGATAACCCTTACTCCCGAGAGCTTCCTCAAGGAAATCGCACCCGCGAGGACTTTCGTCCTCAGGGAGCAGATCGACGCCCTTCGCGCGGCCGGTCTTGCCAAGGGGGGGTCGCTCGATAACGCGATCGTCGTCGAAGGCGACAAGGTGCACAATACGGAAGGACTTCGTTTCCCCAACGAGTTCGCCCGACACAAACTGCTCGACTTTATCGGCGACCTGGCTTTGCTGGGGCGCCCCGTGCGCGGCTGCTTCCTCGCCATCCGTCCGGGTCATACGGTAAACCATGTCGTTGCCGAATATCTTGCGTCGCACGTCTATTCCGCATCACCCGAATCGCCTGTCAGCCCGGGGAAGGTCCCCGTGGAAATACAGGTCACTGCCTAATCCCCCTTGGAGTGGCCCCGCAACGGGCCACTCACCCCTCTCTTCCCCGGGAAGTTCCCCGCTGTTGCAGGTTTGCCTCAGCCCGGTATAATATCCGGGGAGGCGGTGTTGCGCTACGTTGCTATTTCGCTGATTTTCCTTGGGGTTCTCGTGGCGCCCGGCCTCTCCGCCGCCGCCCCCCCGAAACCACGAATCACGGACATTCATGGGCAGGCCAAGGGACGCACTGCCCACGTCCAATTCACCCTGCGCAACGCCTTTACTCCCGGAATGATGGAGGCGCTGAAAAGCGGCATAGAAATTTCCTTCAAGACCGTCGTTCGGGTCCAGCGGCACCATCGGAACTGGTTCGACACGACGGTCGGCGAGATCACCTTTTCCCGCTCCGTCCGCTATGACGCCCTCTCACGCGTATACCGCCTGAACCGGGGCAAGGATGTGGAGCTTTTGCCGGACATCTTCACCGCGCTCGCAGGGATGACCCGGTACGAGGTGACCGTTCCTCTTTACCATGAGGTCACGCGTGGCAAGAAGTACAGGGCACTCGTCCGGACGCGCCTCGACAAGGTAGGCCTGTCGGATCCGCTCCGCTCGATCTTTTTCTTTTCCTCCCTTTGGGACGTGGAGACCGAATGGGCGAGAGGAGACATTTCCGCGCCATGAAAAAATTTCTTCCCGGGAAGCCGGATCCGTCCCCTGAGAAGGACCGGGCAAAGAAGAAGCGGGAGAGGATCGCCATCGGGATCGTGGCCGTCCTGGTGGCCGGTCTTACCATCCTGGAAGCGCGCCTGGGGGCGATCAGCGGCAAGGTGGGATTCACCAGCAACATCATCATATTCGCACTCATCAACATCAACGTCATCCTGATCGTCCTGCTGATCTTCCTCGTCACGCGAAACGTATTCAAGCTGATTCTGGACCGGAAGCGGAACATCCTGGGGGCGAAGATCCGCTCCCGCCTGGTGCTCATCTTCATATCCTTTTCCCTGCTTCCCACGATCATTCTGTTCATCGCGGCCACCAATATCACTACGACGAGCATCAAGTCGTGGATCGGCGGCAGGGTCGGGGTCGCCCTGACCAGCGCGCTCGACATTGCACGGGGGAGCCTCGAGAGGGAGGCAGGTAACCTTTCGGTGGTGGCGGACCGGGCGGCGACCGCCGTGCTCCGTAAGGGAACGAAGGTCTCCCTGCGGGATTCCCTGGATGCCGCCAGGCGGGGGCTGCCCTCCGATGTCTCGCTCCTGCTGGTGAGCCAAACAGGCCACGCGGAGGTGAGCGGAGGCGTGCGCGGGGAGATCGCCGAGGAGATCGGATCCCGCCTGAAAGGGGAGGAGGGAACCATCCGCAGCCAGGATGTGACGACGATCGTCGGGGAGTCGTATGCTTCCGCTGTCCGGCACCTGCCCGACGGAAGAGCCGTCGTGGCGGTGAAGACGATCCCGCCCCGCGAGGCCAAACGGATCCGGGAGATCGCGAATACATACGACGAGTACCACCAGGTGCGGCTCCTCGACGACCCGATACGGGCCAGCTATATCGCCACCCTTATCCTCATCACCCTGCTCGTGGTGTTTGCCGCCTCCTGGATGGGGATCTATCTCGCGCGGCAGATCACCGTCCCCGTCCAGATGCTGGCGGAGGGGACGCAGAAGGTGGCATCCGGGAACCTTGCCGTACGGCTCGACTACCGCTCCGACGATGAATTCGGCCACCTGGTCGGCTCCTTCAACCGGATGACGGCGGACCTCATGGAGATGAAGAAGAGTCTCGAGGATGCCAACGTATCCCTTTCCGCCACGTTCGAGGAACTTCGAAGGCGGAGCCGGTTCATCGAGACGATCCTTACGAACATCTCCACCGGGGTCATCGTCATCGACCGGGGGGGACGCATCGCGATGATCAACAAGGTGGCGGAGCGGATGCTCGCGATCAAGACGGACAAGGTGCTGGGGAAGCCGTACAAGGAAGTCGTCCGGGAGGAGCACTACGACGTCGTTCGCACCCTTTCGCGCGAGGTGGGGGAGATGCCGGGCAAGCAGGTGGAGCGGCAGGTGGATCTCACCATCGGGACGAAGCGGATCTCCCTTCGCGTCAGCGTGACGGCGCTCCAGGGGGACGACGGGGAATACATGGGGTTGGTGGTGGCCTTCGACGACCTTTCCCAGGCGATGCGGCTCCAGCGGATCATGGCTTGGCGCGAGGTCGCGCGCCGGATCGCGCACGAGATCCGTAACCCCCTGACGCCGATCCAGCTCTCCACGGAACGATTGCAGAAAAAATTCGCCGCGTCGCACGAGGACGACTCCGCCTTCTCCGAGTGCACCCAGACGATCCTCTCGGAAGTGGGATCGCTGAAATCTCTCGTCGAGGAGTTCACCCGGTTCGCCCGCATGCCCATCCCGGCCTTCAAGGAAGGGAACCTCGGGGAGGAACTTCGGGTGGTCGTCGAGACCTTCCGGACGGCGCACCCCGGGATCACGTGGGAGTTCGAGGAGGGGGAGATCCCGCCGGTCTGGTTCGACCCGTTCCAGATCCGGCGCGCGGTGACCAATCTCCTGGAGAACGCCGCGGCGGCCCTGGGGAAGCAGGGACGCTGCGTGGTGCAAGTGGGGCACGAGCCGGCGCGGGGAAGCGTGCGGGTGTCCGTGGGCGACGACGGGCCGGGGGTGCCTCCGGGGGACCGGGACCGACTGTTCGAGCCGTATTTTTCCCGCAAGGAGGGGGGAATGGGCCTGGGTCTGGCCATCGTCAGCGCGATCGCGAGCGACCATCAGGGGACGGTGAAGGTACGCGACAACGTTCCGAAGGGGACGGTTTTCGAGATCGAATTCCCCGTTCGACCGAAGAAAGAAGGGTAGGTACGCCATGGGATACTCGGTTCTGGTCATCGACGACGAGACGAACATCCGGAAGACGCTCGAAGGGGTCCTGTCCGACGACGGCTACGACGTGATCCTGGCCGGAGACGGCGCCCAGGGACTCGAGGTTTTTTCCCGTTCGTTTGTTGACGCCGTGCTGCTTGACGTGTGGATGCCCGGCATGGACGGAATCGAAACGCTGAAAAAGATCCGGGAGACGTACCCGATCGTACCGGTCATCATGATTTCGGGGCACGGGACGATCGACACGGCGGTGAAGGCGGTGAAGATGGGCGCGTTCGACTTCATCGAAAAGCCGATCTCGCTCACCAAGCTGCTCATCACCCTCTCCCGCGCCATCGAACAGGGGCACCTGCTCCGGGAAAACGTGGAGCTGAAGGAGCGGGTCGAGAAGAAGTACCGCCTGGTCGGGGACTCGGAAGCCATGGGGCGGGTCCGGGCCGAGATCGCCGCCGCCGGCCCCACCAACGCCTCGGTTCTCGTTTCCGGGGAAAACGGTTCCGGAAAGGAGATCGTCGCACGCGAGATCCACCGCCACAGCAAACGGGCGGCCCGGCCGTTCGTCGCGGTGAACTGCGCCGCCATCCCGGACGAACTGATCGAGTCGGAACTGTTCGGCCACGAAAAGGGTGCGTTCACGGGGGCGACCGTGCGCAGGAGGGGGCGCTTCGAACTGGGAGACGGGGGCACCCTGTTCCTCGACGAGGTCGGGGACATGAGCCCACGGACGCAGGCGAAGATCCTCCGGGTCCTCGAGGAAAAACAGTTCGAGAGGATCGGGGGAGGGGAAAAGATTCGCGCTGATGTGAGGATCATCGCCGCGACGAACCGCAACCTGCCGAAGGAGGTGGAGGCCGGCCGTTTCCGCGACGACCTCTATTTCCGCCTGAACGTCTTTCCGATTGTCGTTCCGCCCCTGCGCGACCGGAGGGAGGACATTCCCTCGATCACGGAGCATTTCGTCGCGGAAATCTGCGCCGAGCACGGAAAGGAAAGAAAGAAGGTCCCCCGGGCGGCGATGGAACGGCTGATGGCCCACACCTGGCCGGGAAACGTCCGGGAGCTTCGCAACGTGGTGGAGCGGCTCGTGATTCTTTCGACGGGCCCTTCGATCGGGGAGGACATCGTACAGCGCGTCCTCTCCGCCGAGTCGGTCCGGGCGGAGACGCAGCACGCGCCCGTGTTCGACCAGGAGGATTTCCGGGAGGCGGTCCTCGCCTTCGAGAAGGAGTTCCTCACGCGCAAACTCAGGCAGCACGAATTCAACGTGAGCCGCACGGCAGAGAGACTGGGGCTGGACCGCACCAGTATCCACCGAAAGATGAAGCAGCTGGGGATTACCGCCGAGGGGGGAAGGAGGTAGCCGGTTGGTCCCGGGCCTTCCCGACAGGTATGCGGTCGTCCGGAAAATCGCCTCCGGGGGAATGTCCGAGGTGTACCTTTGCCGGCTGCGGCGGGAGGAGGGCTTCGAGAAGAAAGTGGCCGTGAAGGTGATTCACCCCCGCCTCACGGAGATCGCGCGCTTTCGCGAAATGTTTGTCCGGGAGGCGCGCATCGCGGCATCGCTCTCCCATCAGAATCTCGTTCAGGTCTTCGACTTCGGAAAGCAGGACAACTCCTACTACCTCGTCATGGAGTTCGTCGATGGATGGAACATGGCGCAGGCGGCGGCACAGATGCGCCTCCGGTCGATCCCCATTCCTCTTCCTCTCTGGCGGTACTGGGTGGAGGGAATGCTGGACGGGATCGGGCACCTGCATTCCCGCAGAATCATCCACCGGGACGTAAGCCCCGGCAACGTCCTGTTGTCGCGGGGAGGGGCGGTGAAACTGGCCGATTTCGGTATTGCGCGGGGAAGGAACGCCGCAGAGGAACGGTCGGAAGGATGGGAGGGGAAAATTTCCTACATGTCTCCGGAGCAGGCCCGGGGAGAGGAGGCGGACGTCTCCTCGGATCTTTTCTCCGCCGGGGTGGTCGCCGCGGAGTTTTTCCTCCCCGGGAGGCTCTTCGACGGCGAGGGGCGAGACGAGATTCTTGCCCGGTTGCGGGACCACGATGCGGAAAGACTTCCCGGTGACCGGTTCCCCCCTGCGATTTCGGGAATTCTGCGGAAAAGCATGTCGCAGGGGAAGGGGGACAGGTATCCGGACGCAGGGGTCTTCGCGCAGGCGATCGCCGGGGCAATCCCCGAAACGGTTTCCCGAACCGACCTGTTCGCTTTCTGGGATCTCCTTTTTCCCGGGGCGGGACAGAAAGAGGAGGACACGGTTGTCGCAGACGTCTTTCCCGGGGAAGGCGACGCGGGCCTGGTCCGGGAGAAGAGGGCAACCTACGGAATCATGGGAAGACGCGGGGTCAGGATCGGAGTGACGTCGGCGCTCGTGGCCGCTTCCGTGGGAGGGGTGATGTGGTGGAAGGGATCCGGCCCGGCGGAGAGGAAAACATCCCCCGTGGTGACCGCTTCGCCTGCCAGCGGGTCCGGACCATCTCCGGCGGCAAGACAGGCGAATGCCGAGGCGCCGCCGCCGGTTTCTCCTCCCGTTTCCCCGTCGTCCCGGTCCGGAACCCGTTCTGGGGACCTCGATCAGAACGGTCCCTTGCCCGAAAAGCGGAGCCTGGTGTGGATCGAGACGGATCCGGCAGGAGTTTCGGTGGGGGTAGACAACGGACCGTCCCTCGGCTTGACCCCTTTTCACCTGGACACCGCGCCGCTGGCGGGGAAAACGGTATTTTTCCGGAAGGCGGGATATGTCACAAGCCATGTATCGGCCGATGCGCTGGGACAGCTTCCCCGTTTCCGGATCGCGCTTACGCGGCAGACCGGGAAGCTGGAAGTGGTCCAGGCCGTTCCCTGGGCAAAGGTCTACGAGGGGGAACGGTATCTTGGAGTGACGCCGATTTCCTCCCTGGAACTTCCGGTGGGGAACCATCGGCTGCGGTTTGTGAACGAACCTCTCGGCGTGGACAGGGAGGAAACGGTTACCGTCGTTCCGGGGGCGAACCCGAAACTCATCGTTCCGCTGATCGGGAGCCGTTAACGACAAGCTCCCGCGAGGCGTCAGCTGGAGGAAGGAGGGGCAAAAGATGGAATACGTGAATTTAGGCCCGACCGGCGTGAAGGTGTCCCGCATCTGTCTGGGCTGCATGACCTACGGCGCGAAGAGCTGGCGGGAATGGGTGCTCGAGGAGGAAGAGGGGCGTCCCTTCATCCGCAGGGCCCTGGAGCTCGGGATCAATTTCTTCGATACCGCCGATGTCTACTCCCGGGGGCGGAGCGAGGAGATACTCGGGAAGGCCCTCAAAGATTTCGGGCCGGGCCGGGACAAGGTGGTCGTCGCCACCAAGGTGTTCGGCGAGATGGGGGACGATCCCAACCAGAGAGGCCTCTCCCGCAAGCACATCCGGCACTCGATCGACGACAGCCTCAGGCGTCTCGGGACGGATTACGTCGACCTCTACCAGATCCACCGGTTCGATCGCTCCACGCCGATCGAGGAAACCCTGGATGCCCTGGACGGCGTCGTGCGCTCGGGAAAGGCGCTCTACACCGGGGCATCCTCGATGTATGCCTGGCAACTCGCCCGGATGCTGGGCGCTGCGGACCAACGCGGCTGCCACCGGTTCGTCACGATGCAGAATCATTACAATCTGGTATACCGGGAGGAGGAGAGGGAAATGATCCCCCTTTGCCGGAAGGAGGGGATCGGCATACTTCCCTGGAGTCCGCTGGCGCGGGGGCTCCTCGCGAGAGCGCCGTCTCCCGGGGAAGACGGCAGCACTATCCGCGCCCGCACGGACACGTACAAGAAGGAGATGTACGTCCGCCCGGGCGATCTGGCGGTTGTCAAAGGTGTCGCGGATCTCGCCGGGAAACGCGGCGTCTCCATGGCCCGGATCGCTCTCGCCTGGCTCCTGCACCAACCGGGCGTGACATCCCCGATCGTCGGCGCGAGCCGGATGGAGCATCTCGAGGAGGCGGTCAAGGCCCTCGAGATCGAGCTTACCGCGGAGGAGCAAAAGGCCCTCGGAGACCCGTACGAGCCGCACCCCGTCCTGGGCCACGAGTAGGTGTACGCGGGCCGAAGGGGAAACTTCCCCGGGATATGGCTATCTAATGGCGGGATGCGGAGGAAGACCTTCGCGGGGGAAGGCTGTCTCGGTAATCCGGCGACATGACGATCCATTTTCCGGAGGAAGAGGCGATATGCGAAGAATGCCGATTTTCCTGCTGTTGTTCGTCCTGTTTGCGGTCACGGCTGCATCCGCGGGGGAAGGCCTGGTAACCGTGAAGAGTTCCTACAAAGCGAAGGAAACCGCGGATCGGGTAGAGCGCCTGGCGAAGGAAAGGGGGATGACGCTGTTTAATCGAATCGATCATGCCGAAGGGGCGAGGACGGTCGGCATGTCGCTGCGCCCGACCGAGGTGCTGATCTTCGGGAACCCCAAAGGGGGTACTCCCCTGATGATGTGCGAGCAGCGCGTCGGCATCGATCTTCCCCTGAAGATGCTGGTGTGGGAGGACGGAAACGGTGTGGTCTGGATCGGGTACAGCGATCCGGAAGTCCTGAAAGACCGTTACGGCATCACGGGATGTGACGAGGTCCTCGGGAAGATGAAAGGATTTCTGGGGAAGCTGGCCTCGGACGCCGCCCGCCGGGATTCCTAGGAAACGGAGAGCCCGATGGACCCCGAAGACCTCGCCGTCAAGTACGTAAAGGATGCCGACGCTCTCGCGACCGCGAAACGGCATGATGAGGCGGTCGTGCTCTACGACCTTGCGATCGGAGTGGATCCGGATTGCCCCGAGGCATGGACGGGCAAGGCCAGTGTCCTGAGGCTGCAAGGCAAGCGCAGAGAGGCGCTGGAGTGCGCGGAAATGGCACTGGAGACGGGATCGTTTCCGATCGCGGAGACGCTGCGGGATATTCTGATCGAAGAGCTTAAACGGTAAGTACTCCGTTTCACAAATACGGTTGCATTCGAGCGCCGCTGCATCCGCTACAGCTTCGTTGCGCTCCTTGCGCCGTACTGCTACGAGTACGCCTCAGTCGCACGCCTCACTGGCGCGGCGCATCGACACTCTCGGTGCGACACCGTATTTATGAAGCGGAGTACTAAGGGTATTTTGGACCGTGGCCGGCCGGAGGCACGGGGGAATCAAAGCGGGGCGTGGGAAGACGGGACGGGGAACAGATGGCGGATGGCGTTGGCGTAATATCGCAGGAGGATGACGTTATCCGGATCGACGCGATAGAGTCCCTCCTTTTCCTCCACCAGGTGACGTAGGGTAAGCATCCGTAACCCGACATTGACGGCGTAATCGTGGTCCTTGCGGGGGATGTAGATGTGGGCGCCCTGCGCGGCGAGCGCGGCGAGCAGCCGGTGGGCCTCGGTTTTCAGGTCGAGCTCGCTCCAGCGGTCCTCCCCCAGGTTCAGGCACGCGGTCGCCACGAGGGAGACCGGCAGCACCGGAATCACCTTCCCTACATCTTTCATCAGTTCCCCGCCCAGTTTCTCCACCTCCCTGTACCTCTCTTCTTTCTCCAAAGAACGAAAGTCGACCCCGAGCCGGCGGCAATACTCCGTAAGGGAGACGGGAGAGCCGAAGTTGACGCATGCGTAGCCGAAACGGTACCAGCGACCGCGGACCGCGAGAAGCAGGTTGTGAAGGAGGAACCTAAGCGAGGTGAGGATTACGAACGGCAGGCTTTTCCCCGGGGCCTCCCGGTCCAGGGAGACCAGCATGCTGCGGTCCTCGAAGGTGCGGTCGTAGTTGATTCCCACCGGGATGAAAACGATGTCCCTGTCCCCCCCGGGAGAGAAGGAGTGGGTCATGTAGTCGAGAAGGCCGAGTTTCGGGCGGCGCAGCGACCCGTCCGGGGTAAGCCCGCCTTCCGGGAAAACCGCCTGCACGACGCCTCCCTCGGTAGCCATGGCAACGTAGCGTTCCAGCACGAGGCGGTAGAGGGGGTTCCCGGAACTTCTTCGTATGAAATAGGCGCCGAGCGACCGTATGAGCGTCTGCAACGGCCAGATTCTCGCCCATTCCCCGACGGCGTAACTTAGGGCGGTACGGGTAGCCGCGAGATAGGCCACGAGGACGTAGTCCATATTGCTGCGATGGTTCATGACGAAGACGACGGAGGAACGAGGGTCGACGGCGGAAAGTCCCGCTTCGTCGGTAAAGCCCACCCGCACCCGGTAGAGAATCCTGGCCACCTTTTTCGCGACCCAGTAGCCGACCCGGAAATAGGCATACGCGTTGAAGGAGGGGACGATCTCCCTGGCGTACCGCTCGATTTCCGCCATGACGACGGCTCGCGGCATATTGTTCGTCTTTGCGTGGACCGCCGCCGCCTCCAGGATTTTCGGGTCGTACATCAGCCGGTCGATCAGCACCTGCCGCTTGGTCAGGGAGAACGGGCGGATTTCCAGGTGGAGACGTTTCCCGATCTCCTCGATCACCAGGTTGACGCGACGGCGAAGAAACCAGCGGACGCTCGGGATCAGCAGGCGGTACACCGCCGCCCACGCGGCGAGAAGGAAGAGGAGCGCGGCGAGCCAGACGGGTAGGGTAATGTTACCGCTCATAGGCGTTAAAGGTAAAGTCTACCATCATCGGTCCGTTTCCGGAATCGCTTCGCGGGAAAGCAAAAACCCGCGACCGAAAAAGATTGATTTCCCCCGCGGAACAATGCGATATTAATATATAGACATTTATTTATATATCTCCGGGAGGACCGGGTCCGGGGGGGAAGGAAAGGAGTATATGAAGATCGAGATTCTGGGCACGGGGTGCCCCAAGTGCAGACAGATGGCCGAAGTCGTGCGCAAGGCCGTGGAGAAGTCCGGGAAGGATGCCGCCATATCCAAGGTGGAAGACATCCGGGAGATCATGAAATGGAAGGTGATGGCGACTCCTGCGCTGGCCATCGACGATGAGGTGAAGATCGCAGGGCGGGTGCCGACCGTGGAGGAAGTGACATCGCTTCTCACACCGTGACGGGCACGTGGGATATCAAGAGGTATTTCGGGGCCGGCCTGCTGGTTCTTGCGGCCTGGTGGCTCGTGTACCAGGGGTTGTCCCCCTTTGCGAAGTGGGTCACCTATTCGCTTTTCTCCCTGTCGCCCGGGACGCACCTGACCTCCGCACTGGAGTTTTTCCTCTACGAGGCTCCCAAGGTTCTCCTGCTTCTGACCCTGGTGGTGTTCGTCGTGGGGGTGGTCCGTTCGTTCTTCACCCCGGAGCGGGCCCGGGGCTTCCTCGCCGGGAAGAGGGAATTCGCGGGGAACGGGATCGCCGCCCTGCTCGGGACCGTGACCCCCTTCTGCTCGTGCTCCGCGGTACCCCTCTTCATCGGCTTCGTGACGGCCGGGGTTCCCCTCGGGGTGACCTTTTCCTTCCTGATCTCCGCTCCCATGGTAAATGAGGTCGCCCTGGTCCTTCTGTTCGGACTCTTCGGGTGGAAGATCGCCGCGATCTACCTCGGGACGGGGCTTGCGATCGCGATGGCTTCGGGTTGGGCCATCGGCAGGATGGGCATGGAGAAATACGTGGAGGAGTGGGTGTTTGCGCCTCCGGAAGCCGGGGACGGCGCGATGCCCGAAGAGCAGGGAATGCCGTGGGAGATGCGATTGCGCCTTGGTCTGGACGCGGTCCGCGACATCGTGGGAAAGGTGTGGCCCTACCTGCTCGCCGGAATCGCCGTAGGCGCGGGCATCCACGGGTATGTGCCGGAGAACTTCATGGCCTCCGTCATGGGGTCGGGGGCATGGTGGTCCGTGCCGCTGGCGGTCCTGCTGGGGATCCCTCTCTACTCCAACGCCGCCGGGATCATCCCCATCGTCCAGGCCCTGCTGGGGAAGGGGGCCGCTCTGGGAACCGCCCTCGCCTTCATGATGTCGGTCATCGGGCTGTCCCTGCCCGAGATGGTCATCCTCCGGAAAGTGCTGAAAACCCGCCTGATCGCCACCTTCGCGGGCGTCGTCGGCGTGGGGATCCTCATCGTGGGGTGCCTGTTCAATCTCGTGATGTAAGGGGGCGACGGCCCTCCCGTTTCACGGCACCAGCAGGATCTTCCCCGTGGTCTCGCGGCCCGCCAGCTTCCGGTGGGCCTCCCCCGCCTCCGCCAGGGGAAAGGTTGCCCCGATGCGCACATTAAGCTTCCCCTTGGCCGCCCATCCGAGAACCTCGTCCGCCCGCGAGAGAAGTTCCTCCCGGTTTCGTGTGTAGTGGCCCAGGGTAGGCCGCGTCAGGAAGAGGCTTCCCCGGGCGTTCAGCACCTGCGGGTCGAAGGGCGGAACGGGGCCGCTGGCCTGGCCATAGAGGACAAGGTAACCGCGGGGAGCCAGGCAATTTAGGCTCTTGTCGAACGTTGCCTGTCCGACGGAATCGTAGACTACCTGGATACCGGCCCCGCCCGTAAGACGCTTCACCTCGGACTCGAAGTCCTTCTCGGTGTAGAGGATAACCTCGTCGGCGCCCGCTTCCCGCGCCAACCGCGCTTTTTCCGCCGTCGAGACGGTTCCGATCACCCGGGCTCCGCGCTGTTTGGCCATCTGGACAAGGAGGAGGCCTACGCCGCCGGCCGCGGCGTGCACCAGGCAGGTGTCTTTCGGTTTCAGCGGATAGGTGTCGTGGGAGAGGTAATGGGCGGTCATCCCCTGGAGCATCGCGGCGGTCGCCGTTTTCAGATCGAGCCCCTGGGGGATGTGGACAAGCCGCCAGGAAGGGACCACCGCGTATTCCGCGTAGGAGCCGATAGCACCGGAGTACGTTACCGGGTCCCCCGGAGCGACCTCCTTCACCCCCGGTCCGATTTCCTCGACCGTGCCGGCCGCCTCGTTGCCTGGCGTGAAAGGCAACGGTACGGGGTAGAGCCCCATCCTCTGATAGATGTCGATGAAGTTCACGCCGACCGCTTTCAGCCGGACGAGCGCATGTCCTTCCGGGGGCTTGGGACTGGGGATTTCCTCCAGGGCCATCGCATCGGTGCCGCCAAACTTGTGAACACGGATCGCTTTCATCGCCACCTCCGCAGGGACGAAATCGTATGGAAAGTAAAGGCGCGCTGTATATGGTTCTTTTGCCAATTATACAGGGGAATGCGGAGGAATCCGAACCGGATTGCATTATACTGGTCCACGGGATCGATCACGGAACGCCTTAAGGCCCGCCGGTCGCACGTCGCAAGGAGGTTGTCCATGGCAAAGGGATTGTCCTTCGAGGGGGTATATCCCATCCTCGTGACCCCGTTCGACGAAGGGGAGGGGATCGATCTCGCTTCGTTCGCCCGCGTAGTCCGATTCATGGCGGACATCGGCGTGGACGGAGTGACGATACTCGGCGTGCTGGGGGAGTCGAACCGGCTGGTGGACCAGGAGCGGGAGCAGCTCATCCGGGCGGCGGTCTCCGCTGCGGAGGGACGCATCCCGGTGATCGTCGGGACGAGCCACAGGGGTACGCTCGCGACGCGCCACCTGAGCCAGATGGCCCAGTCGCTCGGCGCGGACGCGGTGATGGTGACCCCTTCGCGGGAGCCCGTGCCGGGCGAGGAGAAGATCCTTGCATTTTTCCGGCAGGTGGCCGGCGGAGTCTCGCTGCCGGTCGTGGTGCAGGACCACCCCGCCTCGACGGAAGTGCACATGCCGGTTCCCTTGCTGCTCCGGCTGGTGAGCGAGATCCCCCAGGTGGGGTGCATCAAGGAGGAGGCTCCTCCCACCCCCCGGAAGATCTCCGCACTTGTTCAGGCAATGACGGGCCGAAAAGTCCCCGTCCTGACGGGACTCGGCGCCCTCTACGGGATGTTCGACCTGGAAAGGGGAAGCAGCGGTTTCATGACCGGATTCGCCTTCCCCGAGGTCCTGGTGGCGATGGTCCGGGAGGCCCGCCAGGGACGGATGGATGCCGCCTGGGAACTCTACCGGCGCTTTCTGCCGCTGATCGTTTTCGAGCAGCAGCCGGGCCTGGGGATCCGAAAGGAAATCTACCGAATGCGCGGACTCATCGCGACCTCCCGCGTCCGACACCCTGGCGCGGCGGTACACCCGGCCGCAGCCGGCCAGCTGCGCGCCCTTCTCGCACGGATCCTGCCGGACACGGACATCACACGCCCCCTCACACTGGGAAGGGGGGTGTGATCGACTGCCAGGGAATGCCTGCTTGATGAAAACCAGGGAAAGGGCGAACAGGGTGCCGTTCTTCTTCGTCGGTCAGCCGCTAGGCCAGCGTGCCGAACTCGACGGGGAGCTTGTCCATGATGTGTCTGAAGACGTCCCTGCTTTCCTTGATCGCCTCGGCGGGTTTTTCTCCCTTGGCTGCGGCGATCTCCTTGTCCAGTTTGGCGACGGCCTCCTCCACGAGTCCCCTGAGGGCATGAATCTCCACACCGGTCAGGTTGACATCCATTGTGCACCTCCTGCCCTCCGCCCCCCAACGTGGCGGTCCTCCCGGTGCACCCTGTCCGCAAATGCATTATACTGCCGGATCCCGTTGCCGGCAATCGCGCCGGAGGTTCCCCCTTCCCTCCCTCGTCTGCCGGTTCGAAGCGTTTTCGGGGAAAGACCCCGGCGGATAACGTACCGATCATTTGTTAAAGCATCGGTTAAATATAGAATGTGTATTATGTTATATAATAATGATATTCCTTCTCTGAATGTGGTGTTGCCGTCCGGTGGATATTTCCGCGGGTTTCCAATGGTGACGGCCCGACACGCCGTGCGGATCCGATCGATCGGAAGGGGCCTTTCATGACCGTGAGTCCACTGGCGGGGAAGCCCGCCCCCAAATCGATGCTGGTGAATGTCCCCCGCCTGGTGGCTGCCTATTATACGGAGCGTCCCGATCCTGCCGTGCGGGAGCAGCGGGTTTCCTTCGGCACGTCCGGTCATCGCGGTTCCTCTCTTCGTTGCGGGTTCAACGAGGCCCATATCCTCGCCGTGAGCCAGGCGCTCTGCCTGTACCGCCGGGATCAGCGGATCGCCGGCCCCCTGTTTCTGGGAATGGACACGCATGCACTCTCCGAGCCGGCGTTCCTCACCACGCTCGAAGTGCTGGCGGCCAACGGGGTCGAGGTGATGATCGACCGGGAAGGGGGGTACACTCCGACTCCCGTGATCTCGCACGCGATCCTTTCCTGGAACCGGGGGCGAAAGACGGGCCTGGCCGACGGCGTCGTGATCACCCCGTCGCACAACCCGCCGGAGGACGGGGGCGTAAAGTACAACCCCCCGCACGGGGGACCCGCGGACACGGACGCGACCCGTCGCATCGAAGAGTTGGCGAACGAGCTGCTGGCAAGCGATCTGCGGGGGGTGAAGAGGATTTCCGTCGGAAAGGCCCGCTCCGCATCGACGACGCACCGGCACGACTACACCGGGTCCTATGTCGGGGATCTGGGCTCCGTCCTGGACATGGAGGCGATCCGCGGGGCCGGGTTGCATCTGGGCGTCGATCCCCTGGGAGGATCGGGTGTGGCCTACTGGGGGCCGATTGCCGACCTGTACGGGCTCGACATCGAGGTCGTGAACGAAGAGGTAGATCCGACATTCCGGTTCATGCCCCTGGACTGGGACGGGAAGATCCGGATGGACTGTTCCTCCCCTTACGCGATGGCTGCGCTTATCGCCCTCAAGGACCGGTTCGACGTTGCCTTCGCGAACGACACCGACAGCGACCGGCACGGCATCGTCGTGCGCACCGCCGGTCTCATGAATCCCAACCATTACCTCGCCGCATCCGTTTCCTATCTGTTCTCGCACCGCCCGGGATGGGCGAAGAATGCGGCAGTGGGCAAGACCGTGGTGAGCAGCAGCATGATCGACCGCGTGGCCGGGGGGCTTGGCTGCCGCCTGGTCGAGGTGCCCGTGGGATTCAAATGGTTCGTGAACGGACTCCTGGGGGGGGAGCTGGGCTTCGGCGGGGAAGAGAGCGCGGGCGCTTCCTTCCTGCGTCGGGACGGGACGGTATGGACGACCGACAAGGACGGCATCATCATGGACCTTCTCGCGGCGGAGATGATGGCGACGACAGGCAGGGACCCGGCCGAACAGTATGCCGATCTTGCGAAACGGTTCGGGGAGCCGGTATACGAACGGATCGACGCCGCCGCCACGACGAACCAGAAGGCGATGCTTTCCCGGCTTTCGGCAAGCAAGGTAGAGGCTGCCGAGCTGGCGGGGGAAACGATACGGGAAATGATCACGAACGCCCCGGGCAACGACAGTCCCATCGGCGGCCTGAAAGTCGTGACGGAGAACGGGTGGTTTGCCGCGCGTCCCTCCGGCACGGAGGACGTCTACAAGATCTACGCCGAGAGTTTTCTGGGGATGGACCATCTCCGCCGGATACAGGAGGAGGCGCAGGCCATCGTAGCGAAGGTGTTTGCCGGGAGGTAACGACCCCGGGAGCGGGCCGGTCCACCGGGAAAGGGCCGCGTCGGGAAAAAAGGAAAAGGGGACAGCAGCCATGAAAAAATCGTTCGGCGCGAAAACCCTCGTGTTCCCCACCCCGGTATGGGTGGTGGGATCGTACGACAAGCAGGGAAAACCCAACGTGATGGCCGTCGCCTGGGGAGGGATCTGCTGCTCGCAGCCTCCGTGCGTGGCCGTATCTCTTCGGGAGGCCACCTATTCGTACGGCAATATCGTGGAGCGAAAGGCCTTCACCGTCAACGTTCCCTCCGAAGCCCACGCGCGGGAGGCGGATTACATCGGGACCGCCTCCGGAAGAAACGCCGACAAGTTCGCCGCGACGGGCCTCACCCCGGTCAAAAGTGACCTCGTGGACGCCCCCTACGTAGGGGAGTTCCCCCTTGTCCTGGAGTGCCGTCTTCTCCGGGCGGTGGAGATCGGCCTGCACACCCAGTTCATCGGGGAGATCCTGGACGTCAAGGCGGACGAATCCGTGCTCGGCGAAGGGGGACTTCCCGATATCGAAAAGGTGAAGCCGATGGTGTATTCCCCCGAAGCGAGAAGGTACCACGGGATCGGGAACGGACTCGGCAGGGCCTATTCGATCGGGAAGACGATCGGGAAACAGGGGTAGGCGGCGCGGGCTTCACTGCGGCGGGGAGACAGGGTCGGTCATGGAGAAAAAACCGAGGAGAGCGAGAATGGTCATCCCGACGGTCGTGATGGGTCTGCTGGCGGTCGCCCTGCTTGCGCTGGGCTATGTGCGGGGGGAGGGGGAGCATCTGCAGGGATTGCGGTCCGGGTTCGGGATGGTTCTCGAGATCGTTCCGCTGCTGCTGTTCGCGTTCATCGTTGCGGGAATGGTGCAGGTGCTGCTTCCCCGCGACCTCATCGCGAAATGGGTCGGGGCGGAGTCCGGGATACGGGGCATCCTCATCGGGACGGTGGCCGGAGGTCTCTCCCCCGGGGGGCCTTACGTCAGCCTCCCCATCGTGGCCGGACTGCTTCGCGCGGGAGCGGGGGTCGGGACAATGGTCGCCTTTCTCACCGGCTGGTCCCTCTGGGCGATCGCCCGTTTGCCGATGGAGGTCGGTATCCTGGGCTGGAAATTCACCCTCGTCCGGCTTTCCACCACGTTTTTCTTCCCCCCCGTGGCGGGATGGCTGGCCCATCTCCTCTTCGGGGGGATGAAGGTCGGATAGGCCGGGGACGACGTCCCGCCGGCGCGGAGAGAAGCAGATGCGGGATCGCACACCGATCGCGACTTCGTCTCCGGGGGAGACGGTATTCCGGGCACGCGGCCTGACGAAAATCTACGACATGGGGGAAGTCCAGGTGCACGCCCTGCGGGGAGTGGACGTGGACCTGTTCGCCGGGGAACTGGTGGTGCTCCTCGGGCCGTCCGGGAGCGGAAAATCGACTCTCCTGAACATCCTCGGGGGGCTGGACACTTCCACCGGCGGGGAAGTGTCCTACCGCGGGCAGGACCTCACGCGGGCCACGGAGAAGGAGCTCACCGAGTATCGCCGTCATCACGTGGGATTCGTGTTCCAGTTCTACAACCTGATCCCGAGCCTGACCGCGCAGGAGAATGTGGCGGCCGTCACCGATATCGCGGAGGAACCGATGAGGCCCGGGGACGCGCTCGCCATGGTGGGTCTTGGGGAACGTCTCAACCATTTCCCCGCCCAGCTGTCGGGAGGGGAGCAGCAGCGCGTGGCGATCGCCCGGGCGATCGCCAAGAACCCCGCCGTCCTCCTGTGCGACGAACCGACGGGGGCACTCGATTCCTCCACGGGCATCCTGGTGCTCGAGGCCCTGGAACGCATCAACCGGGAGCTGGGAACGACCACGGTGGTCATCACGCACAACGCGGACATCGCCCGCATGGCCGATCGGGTCATCCGCCTGAGCTCGGGCTGCGTCGCCGAAACATACCAAAACCCGGACAAGAAACTTCCGAAGGACCTCCACTGGTGAAGCGTTGAAAGCGATCGACAGAAAACTGTGGCGCGACCTGTGGGGCATGAAGAGCCAGGCCGTGGCCATCGCCCTGGTGATCGTGAGCGGTGTCGCCACGTTCATCATGTCCGTCAGCACGCTGGACTCGCTCAGGCTCACCCAGGCGACCTATTACCGGGACTATCGCTTCGCCGACGTCTTCGCCTCCCTTACCCGGGCACCCGAAGGGGTCGCGCAGCGGGTGCGGGAGATCCCGGGCGTGGACAGGGTCGAGACCCGCGTCGTCGCAACCGCTACGCTCGACATCCCCGGTTTCGCCGATCCCGTGAGAGGCCAGCTGATCTCGATCCCCGACGAAAGGGGAGGGGGCTTGAACCGGCTGTACCTTCGAAAGGGGAGGACGGTCGATCCCGAACGGGACGACGAGGTGATCGTAAGCGAGCCCTTCGCGGAAGCGCACGGGGTCGTTCCGGGGGACGTCTTCGGGGCGGTGATCAAGGGGCGGCGGAAGGACCTGACCATCGTCGGGATCGCCCTATCCCCCGAGCATATCTACCAGATCAGCCCGGGCGCCCTGTTCCCGGACTACAAGCGGTACGGCGTGTTCTGGATGGCAAAGGGGCCGCTGGCCAGCGCCTACGACATGGAAGGGGCGTTCAACGACGTCGCCCTGACGCTCCGCCCCGGCGCCAAAGCCGATGATGTCATCGTTCGTCTGGACACCCTCCTGGCGAGGTATGGGGGCCTGGGCGCGTACGGCCGGAAAGACCAGGTGTCCCATCGCTACCTCTCCGAGGAGTTCCGCCAGCTCGGGACGCTGGCGACACTGTTCCCCGTGATCTTTCTCGGTGTGGCCGCGTTTCTCCTCAACATCGTCATCGGCAGGCTCGTCGGCATCCAGCGGGAGCAGGTGGCCGTCCTCAAGGCGTTCGGCTACGGGAACGCGGCCATCGGGTTCCATTACGCGAAGCTGGTGCTGCTTATCGTCGTGGCCGGGGTGTGCATCGGGGTGGCGGCAGGCATCTGGCTCGGGAAAGGCTTGAGCGGAATCTACATGGAGTTCTACCGGTTTCCGTACCTGACTTACGTGCTGCGCCCCCACGTTTTCCTGACGGCGGCTCTGGTGAGCGCGGCCGCCGCCCTGCTCGGCACGCTGCAATCCGTGCGAAAGGCCGCCCTGCTTCCTCCCGCCCAGGCGATGCGCCCGGAGCCGCCCGAGAAGTACCGGGAGACGGCGATCGAGCGCCTGGGACTCAAGCGCTTCTTGTCCCATCCGGCCCGCATGATCGCCCGGCACATCGGGCGAAGACCGGTCAAATCTCTCCTCTCGGTGGTGGGCATCGCCCTGGCGATCGCGATTCTCATGGTGGGCAATTTCCAGGAGGACGCGTTAGACTTCATGGTGGACGTCCAGTTCCGCATCGCCCAGAGAGAGGATCTCGCCGTGACCTTCATCGATCCCACGTCCCGACGATCCCTGCACGAGCTGGAAAGCCTCGAGGGCGTATCGTACGGGGAGCCCTTCCGTTCCGTACACGCCCGCCTGAAGTTCGAACACCGCAGCTACCGCACATCCATCCAGGGCATCGAAGAGGGCAGCAGCCTGCATCGCGTCCTCGACACGGAGTTGCGGCCCGTGGAGATCCCTCCCGAAGGCGTCGTCCTGACCGAACATCTAGGCGGCATCCTCGGCATTCGCCCCGGAGACCTCCTGACCGTCGAAGTTCTCGAGGGAAGCCGGCCGGTGAGGAAAGTGCCCGTGGCATCCCTTGCGAAACAGTACGTGGGGGTGTCCGCCTTCATGGAGCTTTCGGCCCTGAACCGCCTTCTGCGCGAGGGGAACGCGATTTCGGGGGCGTACCTTTCCGTGGACGAACAGTCCCGGCCTGCGGTCTACGCAACGCTCAAGGGGATGCCCCGCGTCGGGGGAACGGTCATCCGGGAGGACGCCATCCGGAGCTTTTACGACACGTTGGGTGAGTCCCTGCTCATTTTCACGTTCATCAACACGGTGCTTGCCGGAACGATCGCCTTCGGCGTGGTGTACAACAGCGCGCGGATCGCTCTTTCCGAGCGCAGCAGGGAACTGGCGAGCCTCCGGGTGCTGGGGTACACGCGCGGGGAGATCTCCTACATCCTGCTCGGAGAGATCTTCGCCTTCACGCTGGCTGCCATCCCGATCGGATTTGTCATCGGGCGGTTCCTGTGCGGGTATATCGCCGCGAACCTCCAGTCGGACCTCTACCGGGTTCCCCTGGTCCTGGAGCGGGGCACCTATGCTTTTGCGGCCGCCGTGGTCCTGGTCTCGACCTGCCTTTCCGCGCTCTCGATGAGAAGAAAGCTTTTCCGCCTGGACCTCGTCGCGGTCCTCAAGGCCAGGGAGTAAAGGGGATGCGCTGGGGCAGGTGGGTTCTTCTGTTCGCCGTCGGGGCGGCGGTCGTCCTGGCCGTCGCCTACGGCCTGATCCCCCGGCCCGTTCCCGTGGACATAGCCAAAGTCACGCGCGGCCCGCTCCAGGTCACGGTCGAGGAGGAGGGAAAAACCCGGGTGAAGGACCGGTTTGTCATTTCAGCACCCGTCACGGGATACGTCCGCCGCATCGATTATCACGTGGGGGACAACGTCGTTCGCGGCCAGGTCCTGGCGAATCTTGAGCCGGTGCGCCCATCGGTATTGGATCCCCGGAGCCGGGAGGAAGCGAAGGCGATGGGGGAGGCCGCGAAGGCGGCGCTCGACGCAGCGGAAGAAAACGCAAGGGTGGCGGTTGCCGCCGACGATTACGCGCAGGCGAGATACGAGCGCACGAAGAAACTCCACGAGTCCGGCTTTGCCAGCAGGGACGAGTTGGAAAGAACGGAGTCGGAAGCACGACAGGCCCGGTCGGCGCGTCGTTCCTCCGAGTTCGCCGTGGAGGGGGCCCGGTACGACCTGGACGCGGCACGCACCCGGCTCAAGTACTTCCACGGAGAGGGGGGAGGAAGCCTGGCCCGGAGCGTCTCCGTCCGCACGCCGGTGGAGGGAAGCGTGCTGGGGATCCCCCATAAGAACGAGGGGGTAGTGGAGGCGGGCAGGCCCCTGATCGAGATCGGAGACCCCCGCGCCCTGGAAGTCGAAGTCGACGTGCTGTCCACCGATGCGGTGCGCATCCGCCCGGGGACGACCGTGCTCTTCCATCGATGGGGGGGAGATGCTCCGCTGGAGGGGGAGGTGCGGACCGTGGAGCCCGCCGGCTTCACCAAAATATCCGCCCTGGGCGTGGAGGAGCAGCGGGTACTCGTCATCGCCGACATTACCTCGCCTTCCGCGCTCTGGGAGCGGCTGGGCGACGGCTACCGCCTCGAGGCAAGCTTTCTCCTGTGGGAGGGCGACGACGTCCTCCAGGTTCCCGCCAGCGCCCTCTTCCGGTACGGCGACGGATGGGCCGTGTTCACGCAGGAGGGCGGCAAGGCGAAACGCCGGTCCGTGGAAGTGGGGCATCGCAACGGCCTGGTCGCCCAGATCATCTCCGGCGTGGAAGAGGGGGGGGTGGTGATCACCCACCCGAGCGACCAGATCGAGGACGGAACCCGCGTCCGGAAACGATAGCCCAGGGAGCAAAGGAAGGGACGAAGGATGGAGAGAACCGGCGAAAACAAGATCGAACTCGTCGACAGCGTTCTGCGAGGAGAAGAAACGGACCGGCCCCCGCTATCGCTGTGGTACCACTTCGGCGTGCAGCACGGGGAAGGGGTCCGGCTGGCCCGGCTGGCGCTCGACTCTTTCCATCACTACGACTTCGATTTCCTCAAGGTGATGAACGACTACTTCTACCCGATGCCGGAGGGGATCGACGCCGTCAGTACCGGGGAGAATTTGCGGCGGATCACCCGTTTCGACGTGGAACGATCCCCCTGGCGGGAACAGTTCCGGGCGCTCGCGGTCATCGCTTCGGAGTTGAAAGGAAAGGCCTACTTTCTCGACACCGTGTTCGATCCCTGGCACACGCTGAAGCGGGCCCTGGCCGGGGAGCACATCGGCCCCCTGATGGAGGGCGAACCCGACGCCGTGCGAGACGCCCTGGACGTCATCACGGAGAACCTGATCGCCTATTGCCTGCGTTCCCTCGACATCGGTTCGGCGGGGATCTTCCTGTCCGTTGCGGCGTCCCGGGAGTTCACGACCCGGGAGCAATTCCTGCGATTCGTCAAACCGTTTGCGCGCCGGGTCCTGGAAGCGGTATCGGGGCGTGGCAGGATGAACGTGGTCCACATCCACGGGGACGACCTGTATTTCGACGACTGCCTCGATTTTCCGGTGGCCGTCTTCAACTGGTGGGACCGCGGCCCCGCGGGTCCTTCCCTGGCTTTCGTGAAGGAGCGGATCGCCGGATGCGTGATGGGCGGCATCGACCACAAGATCGTCACCCGCAGAACCGCCCCGTTTCTGGAAAATCACGTACGGGAAGGAAAGAAGCTCGGGGGGAAGGACAGGTTCTTCCTGGCGAACGGATGCTCCATCGATGCTTCCGTAAACCCGCGGATGATCCGGGCGATCGTGGAGGCGGCCTGCACGAAGAAATAGATGGTCCACCATCCGGCGCTTGCTTGCGACGTGACGCGCCGGATCCGGAAAGAAAAGGGACGTTCTTGAACTTCTCGTCCGAACGGAACGACTCCTGCCCTGCGCCGACGTACCAGCAGTCGGCCGCACGCATCTTCCTGGCATTCCTCCGGCTCGGTCTTACGGCCTTCGGCGGCCCGGCCATGGTCGCCTACATAGGCGACCTCGCGGTGGCAAGAAAACAATGGCTCTCGGGGGAGTCCTTCCGGGAGGGAGTGGGCCTATGCCAGTCTCTTCCCGGGGCCACGGCGATGCAGACTGCAGCCTACGCGGGGCTGCGCGCCGGAGGGCTTGGCGGAGGCGTCGCCGCCTACGTCGGATTCGGTCTTCCCGCCTTCCTCCTGATGCTCGCGTTATCCATCGTGTACGGGGAGGCGCGCGACGTGAAGTTGGTCGTGTCGGTCTTTCGAGGGCTGCAGGTGATCGTCGTGGCCATCGTGGCAAACGCCACCGTGAACTTCGGCCGGGCATCCCTCGCGACCTGGAGGGATGGCCTCCTTGCCGCAGTCGGAGCGGTATATCTCTTGGCCGGAGGAAGCCCGATTCTGGTAGTCGCGGGTGCGGCAGCCGCCGGTCTGCTCCTCTGCCGAAAGGGGGAGAGTGAGGCTGCCTCCCCTGCACCCGTCGGTGCGCCCGCGGGGCGGGGTGTGCGCGAGGCGGCGATCCTGATCGCCCTGGCAGTCGCAGGCCTGGGAGTGCTCCGCGCGCTAAACGAAAATCTCTTCTCTCTTGCAGAGGTGATGCTCAAGGTGGACCTGTTCGCCTTCGGCGGAGGTTTCGCTTCCTTGCCGATCATGCTCCACCAGGTGGTCGAGGTAAGGCACTGGATGGACGCGAGGACTTTCCTGGACGGCATCGCGCTGGGACAGGTAACCCCGGGCCCCATCGTCATTACCGCCACATTCATTGGCTACCAAGTCGGGGGTCTGGCCGGGGCGCTGGTCGCCACCCTGGCGATCTTCACCCCCTCGTTCATTGTCCTGGTCGTTGCGGTTCCCTACCTGGACACTCTGCGCCGCTCGCCGCTCTTCCATCGTGCGCTTCGGGGCATCCTCGCCTCGTTCGTCGGCCTGCTTTTGGCCGTAACGCTGCACTTCTCGGGCAGTGTGCAGTGGGGTTTGACGACCGCAACGGTCTGCGCTATCGCCTTCGCGGCCCTCAGGCTGCGCGTCGACCTCCTGTGGGTCGTCCTCGGCGGAATCGCGGTCTCGGCTGCCTTCCTCTGAAATCGCACCTTCCGGCTCGAAATCGAACCGAACATCGGTGAACATTCCGCGTGCAGCGGGTTCAAGAGGTAATTGTCGACAGTTGGAAGGGTAGCCGCCCCATAAATGGTTTGAGGGAACGTGGGGGGAGGAGGGGAGGACGAAAAAAGAGATAAACGGTCAGGCCCTCAGCGGGTAAAGGACAGGATCCGTTCTTTTTGCTCCGGGTGCTCCCGCAGCAGTTCCTCCCGCGAAGGGATCGAGAAATCCGCAAAATCGAATCCGGGGGAAACGACACAGAGCACCAGGGTGTACTCGCCTAAGGATCTTGCCGCCTGCAGCTCCCCGGCGGGTACGATTGCGACCGGTTCTCCGCCTTCCGTTGCGGGACCGAGCGTGGTGCGCCGGACCTCGTGTCCCATGTACACAAGCTCCAGCGGGTCCCCCGCGAGGTGGATCCACACCTCTTCGCTGCGCAGGCGGTGAAAGGCGGAGAAATCGCCCCGGGGAAGCAGGAAGTAGATCGCGGTAAATGCCGTGCGCACTCCCGGGTATCCGGGGATATGCCCCAGCGGGCGGGAAGAGCGGTGCACCTCCCGGAACCACCCGCCCTCGGGGTGTCTTTCCAGCCGGTACGCGGCGATGATCTCCTCGGGTCCCATGGATTTCCCACCGCCGCAGGGCGCGGGTTACCCGGCTTTGCCTTTACGAGATCGCGTCCAGTATGGCGTTAAAGGTTGCGCTGGGGCGCATCGCTTTCGATGTCTTTTCCGGATCCGGATCGTAGTAGCCGCCCAGATCCTGCGGTTTCCTCTGGGCGCCGAGCAGCTCCTGGTTGATTTTTTCCTCGTTCTCTTCCAGCTGCTTCGCCACTTTGGCGAAACGGGCCTGCAGTTCCTTGTCCCTGGTCTGTCCGGCGAGCGCCTGCGCCCAATACATCGCGAGGTAGAAATGGCTTCCCCGGTTGTCGATCTCGCCGACTTTGCGGGCCGGCGACTTGTTGTTGTCCAGGAACTTGCCGATCGCCTGTTCCAGCGTCTCGGACAGGACTTTGACTTTTTCGTTTTTGGTCGTGCTGGCGATATGTTCCAGTGACGCGGAAAACGCCGAGAACTCGCCGAGGGAATCCCACCGCAGATACCCTTCCTTTACGAACTGCTGGACATGCTTGGGCGCCGAGCCGCCGGCTCCCGTCTCGAACAGTCCGCCGCCGTTCAGGAGGGGGACGATCGAGAGCATTTTGGCGCTGGTGCCGATTTCGATGATCGGAAAAAGGTCGGTCAGATAATCGCGCAACACGTTCCCGGTAACGGAAATCGTGTCTTTCCCCGCCCGGATTCTCTCCAGCGAGAACCGTATTGCTTCCGGCGGAGCCATGATGGGAAACTCCAGGCCCTTCGTATCGTGATCCTTGAGATACGTATTCACCTTTTCGATGATCTGCGCGTCGTGCGCCCGGTTCTTGTCCAGCCAGAAAACGGCAGGGGCCCCGGTCGCCCTCGCCCTGTTGACGGCCAGTTTTACCCAATCCTTGATCGCCACGTCTTTTGTCTGACACATTCGGAAGATATCGCCTTCTTCCACCTTCTGCTCGAGGAGCGTCTTTCCGGAAGCGTCGACGGCGCGGATCGTCCCGTTTCCCTGCGCCTGGAATGTCTTGTCGTGAGAGCCGTACTCCTCCGCCTTTTGCGCCATGAGGCCGACGTTCGGAACGCTTCCCATCGTTGCGGGATCGAAGGCTCCGTGCTTTTTGCAGTTTTCGATGATTTCCTTGTATATCGTTGCGTAGCATCGATCCGGGATCATCGCCTTCGCCTGGTGGGGTTTTCCGTCAGGCCCCCACATCGTTCCCGAATCCCGGACGACCACGGGCATGGAGGCATCGACAATGATGTCGCTTGGCACATGCAGGTTGGTGATGCCCCGGTCCGAGTCGACCATCGCCAGTTCAGGACGTTTCTTGTAAACAGCCTGGATGTCCGCTTCGATCTCCGCCCGTTTCGCTTCCGGAAGCTTCTGGATCTTTGCGTAAAGATCGCCCAGTCCGTTGTTCGGGTTGTAACCCACCTGTTTGATCACATCCGCGTGCTTGTCGAAAACGTCTTTATAGAAAACGGAAACGGCATGGCCGAACATGATGGGGTCGGAGACTTTCATCATGGTTGCCTTGAGATGCAGCGACAACAGCACGCCGCTCTTTTTCGCGTCTTCGATCTGCTCCTCGTAGAATTTCCGCAGCGCACGAACGTTCATCACCGCCGAATCGAGAACTTCCCCTTCCAGGAGAGGCAGCTTCTCCTTCAGGACGGTTACCTTCCCGTCGCCGCCGACGAACTCGATCCTTGCATCCGTCGGCTTTTTGATGGTGGTGGATGTTTCGCTGCCGTAGAAATCTCCGCCGCTCATGTGCGCCACATGGGTCTTGGAGTCGCTGGTCCATGCCCCCATTCGGTGCGGCTTCTTCTTGGAGAACTGTTTCACCGAAGCCGGCGCCCTCCGGTCCGAGTTTCCTTGCCGCAGTACCGGGTTCACGGCGCTTCCCAGGATCTTGGCATATCTTTCCTGAAGCTCTTTCTCGGCCTTGTTTTTCGGCTCCTCGGGATAATCCGGGATGTTATAACCGTGTCCCTGCAGTTCCTTGATCGCCCCTTTCAGCTGGGGGATCGAGGCGCTGATGTTCGGCAGCTTGATGATATTGGCCTCCGGTGTCATCGCGAGCTCGCCCAGTTTGGCCAGGTAATCCGGTTTTTTCTGGCTCTCGGTCAGGTTTTCGGGGAAGTTCGCGAGGATCCTGCCCGCAAGAGAGATGTCCCACGTTTCGACGGAAACGCCCGTACCCTTGGTAAATGCCTGGATGACGGGGAGCAGGGAGTATGTCGCCAGTGCCGGCGCCTCGTCGATTTTCGTCCAGATGATCTTGGATGGTTTTGTCGTCATGTTCTCTCCTTTGGTAGGTTTTCTGCCGAAGGGCAAATGTCTCGATTCATAAGCCGACTGCTGTGCGGTTGACTTCGTTACGTCGTGCGAAGGGACTGATCATGCCGATGGAAGAAGATCACGTGCAGCAGGACATCGGCGTTTTCCCAATGGACAACGCCGGCACTCAGTATGCTGTATACAAAATCGGTTTGCCTGTCAAGCGGAAAGGGGAGTAAAATACACCGCTATTATGGCGTATGGATCCCTGCAGGGACGGGATGCGGCGACGGAACGGGGGAAGGTGTGCATCGTACCGGTCGGGAAAGGGAAGAGATAACGCAAGGTTCGGAGTGCGGTACAACACCGGGGGCGGCGGACAAGCCCCCCTGCTGAGGTCCTTTTGGCTCCGCCGGAGGCGGGGAGATTACCGAGAGGGTCCCGGGTTTTATCCGGTGGCGGGAAACGGCGGCGGGGCGCGTGCCGCAGATCTCCGGGCGGCTTCGTATCGCGGACCGGCTCGGTGCATGGAAGGTCCGGTGGGGGGCGGGGAGGATGTCGTACCATGTCCCTCCGGGGCTGTATGCCATCGGGGCGCCGACGCCTGGGGATCCGGTGGCCGTCACCGCCAACTACAAGATGAGCTTCGACGCCCTCCGCAGCGCGCTTGACGGCCGCAGCGCCTGGATCCTCGTGCTGGAGACCTTCGGGGTCAACGTCTGGTGCGCCGCGGGGAAGGGAACCTTCGGGACGCAGGAACTGATCCGCAGGGTCGCCGAGACGGAGCTTTCCCGGGTGGTGCGTCACCGCACTCTCCTGCTCCCGATCCTCGGTGCTCCCGGCGTGGCGGCCCACGAGGTGGCGCGGTGGACGGGATTTACGGTCCGCTATGCGGCAATCAGGTCAGGCGACTTCCCCGAATACCTGGACAACGGCATGGTGACGACCGAAGCGATGCGCCAGATGACGTTTTCGTTCCGGGAGCGGCTGGTCCTCGTGCCGGTAGAGCTCGTGACGGCGCTTCGGCCGGTCTTGGCGATCACCGTGCTGCTCTTTCTTGCGGGATGGGGTCTAAGAGACGCTTCCGCGGGCATTTCGGCGACGGCTGCGTTCCTGGGAGCCGTAGTCGCGGGGACGGTGGCGGGTCCTCTATTGCTTCCCTGGATCCCCGGCCCGAGCTTTGCGGGGAAGGGTGCCCTCGTGGGACTGGTCTGGGGTATGATTTGGTATTTCATGGTCGGCGACGGTACCACGCTTGCCGCTGCTGCTGCGGGATGCCTCGCCCTGGCCACTGTTAGTTCCTTCTTCACGCTCAATTTTACCGGATGCACCCCCTTTACCTCTCGCTCCGGCGTGAGAAAGGAACTACGAGTGGCGCTTCCGGCGATGGCGGTATCCCTGGTCTGCGCGGCGGCCCTTTATGTCTGGGGGACGATCCTGTAAGGAAGGGCAGGCAGTCGACTGCCGGAATGGATAAGGAGGAGTAGTTGAACGGATACCGGTACCTGAAGAACGTATCGACGCTTGTGCTGGAAACGGACCGCTGCACCGGCTGCGGCCGCTGCGCGGAAGTCTGCCCCCACGGAGTTTTTTCGGTGGCGGGCGGACAGGCGCGCATCGCCGACCATGACGCCTGCATGGAGTGCGGCGCCTGCGCAAGGAACTGCCCGGAAGGGGCGATCGACGTCGACGCCGGGGTGGGGTGCGCAACCGGCCTCATCAACGAATGGCTCCGGGACAGGGGGCTGCATCAGCCGGGAGACTGCTGCGGGACGTAGTTTCCGGAGCAATACCGCGCGGACTCTCACTTGAGGACGAATTCGACGCGGCTGTTCCGCTGATTCTCCTTTTTCTCCGGGACCAGCGTCCTGGGCTCCACCAGGAAGACCCTTCCCGGCTCTACCTGCTTCGATGCGATCAGAAAATCCTTCACGGCCTGGGCCCGCCTCTGCGCAAGCAGCCGCAGGTCGTCGTCGGTCACCTGGAGGTGAGCGAACATCAGCTTCTCCATCTCGGGGACGGGGAGGTCCTTGACCATTCCGATGAGGTTCCGGGGCTTGGGGAACTTCTCCGCCCGGTAGGCCCGCTTGAGGTACTCGGGATACTCCTTCGCGTCGACTACGACGTTGTCGAGCGAGGGAACTTGCCCGCCTTTTCTCACGAGGTCCTTCTGTTTCTGGGACCGGACCTTCCGGTCGAACAGGGTCTGCCGCAGCGCCTCATGGTCCTTTTCCGTATCCACGTGCCCTGCGATCTCGAGCTTCAAGGAAGGCCGGTCGTGGAGCGCTTTGGAAAGAGTCTTGAGCTTGGCTTCCCCCGCTTTGCCGAGCGTGTCCTTGCCGTAGTCGAACTCCAGGTAGCTCAACTCCTCGCCCCCGCCGAAGATCGCACCAAGAAGTGCGAACGGGGAAGTGGCGGCCTTGGTCAGGAGGTTCACGATGATCTTGACGATGACGCTCCCCAAGCGGAACTGCGGGTCGTCGAGGGAACCGCTCACGGGGAGGTCGAGCTTTATCTCGCCGCTGCGGTCCTTGAGCAGGGCCACGGCCAGCCGGACCGGCAGCTTCGTGGCGTCGGGGCTCTCCACGGGTTCGCCGAAGCTGAACTGGTCGAGGAAGACGTTGTTGCTCGCCGTAAGCTTCCTATCCACGATCCGGTATTCGAGACTCAGGGAGAGCTTCCCCTTCTCGATCGTGTAGCCGGCGTACCGGCCGGAGTACGGCGTCAGGGGGCTTAAGTCCATGTCCTTGAAATCGATCTTGAGGTCCAGAAACAGGTCGTTCCGGAGCGGGTTGATCTTCCCCGTGATCTCGAGAGGGGCGTAATTCTCGAGCTTCCCCCGGAGGTCGACGTCGGCCATCTGCGTTTCCTCCGACGACAGCCCGGAAATACGGCCGCCTACCTCGAGGAGGTTCGCCCAGTAGTTGGGCTTGATGTGATAATCGGTGAAGTTGATCCGCCCTCCCTGCAGCGACACCAACCGGATCGAAACCGGCGTCGGAGGCCCCGGGGGTTCCGAGGTCTTCTCGGTCGCGGTGTTATCCGGGGCCCCTCCGGCGGTCTCCCCGGCGGCAGCCGGCTCCTCCTTCCGTACGATCCCCTGCACGTTCAGGGTCCCTTCCGGAGTGACGACAATGCGGGAGTAGAAGTCCGTGAGCGCCACCTCCCGGATCGCAATCGACAGGGGACTGGTCCCCATCGAAATCCCGTCCAGTTGAAGCGATTCCCAATTCAGGAAATCCTCCGAGGTCGCCTTGTCGACCGTGGCCACTTTCGACGCGAGGATCGTCCCCGTGTAGGTCGTCCGGATCGCGTTGTCCTTCGCCGCCAGGGCAAACTTCCCCTTCGCGGAGACGTTCCCCCCGGTCAGGGAGATGTTGATCCGGTCGGTTACATACGGCTGGAACGGGACAAGGTCGATCGTCCGGGTATCGAGATCAAGTTCGGCCGACAGGGGGTTGAGCCCCAAGGCGCCGCCGAAGGCGATTTTGCCCGACTTGTTCAGGGCGGCCGTAAGCGACAGTCGCCCGCGGCGGTTCTTTT
>Ga0210060_1000117_pt1 | contig 46245 bp, 37 predicted proteins | sample Joice_CattailNLB_FD_184871 | JGI IMG/M metagenome (GOLD analysis project Ga0210060, IMG submission 184871) | Wetland microbial communities from San Francisco Bay, California, USA, that impact long-term carbon sequestration - Joice_CattailNLB_D2... | ecosystem: Environmental > Aquatic > Marine >...
CCCCGCGACAACCACTAAGAACCACGTTGTGCTGCAGTGCAGATAGAACCTGCGCTGCAGCACGGACTTTCTGAAAAACCGACAGGAGGGCTGTCATGCTGCAGGCGGCTGATCTCACCATTCGGCTACACGCCAACGACGACGTCGTCATCGCGCGCAACGAGATTCCGGCGGATACGGTGCTCACACGCGAAAACAACCTGCGCGTGGCGGCGCGGATACCGGCAGGACACAAGATCGCGGTGCGCGCGGTCGCGCCCGGCAAGCCGGTCAAGCGCTACGACCAGATCATCGGCTTCGCCACCAAGCCGATCGCGCCCGGGGATCACGTGCACGTGCACAACCTCGCGATGGGGGAATTCGAGAAGGACTACGCCTTCGGCAGCGACGTGAAGCCGATCGCCTACGCGGCCGAGCCGGCGACCTTTCAGGGCATCGTGCGCCCCGATGGGCGCGTCGCGACGCGCAATTACATCGGCATCCTCACCAGCGTGAACTGCTCTGCGACCGTCGCGCGGATGGTGGCCGACCACTTCCGCAACAGGCTGCAGGACTATCCGAACGTCGACGGCGTAGTGGCGCTCACGCACAAGACCGGCTGCGGCATGGCGAGCGAAGGCGAGGCCATGGAATTGCTCCGGCGCACCATGACCGGCTACGCGCAGCATCCGAATTTCCACGCCGTGCTCGGCATCGGCCTCGGCTGCGAGGCGAACCAGATCCGCGTCTGGATGGACGCTGCCAAGCTCAAGAGCTCCAAGACGCTGCAGACCTTCACCATCCAGGAAAAGGGCGGCACGAGCAAATCGGTGAACGACGGCATCGCGCGGGTGCGCGAACTGCTGCCGGAGGCGAACAAGGCAAAGCGCGAATCCGTACCCGCCAGCCACCTGATCCTCGGCCTCGAATGCGGCGGCTCGGATGGCTATTCGGGGATCAGCGCAAATCCGGCGCTCGGCGCGGCGGTCGATCTGCTGGTGCGAAACGGCGGCACCGCGATCCTGTCCGAGACGCCGGAGATCTACGGCGCCGAGCACCTGCTTACGCGGCGCGCGGTGTCGCGCGAAGTCGGGGAGAAACTGCTGGCGCGGATCCGCTGGTGGGAGGACTACACGCAGCGCAACGGCAACGAGATGAACAACAATCCGTCCCCGGGCAACAAGGCCGGCGGGCTGACCACGATCCTGGAGAAGTCCCTCGGCGCAGCGGCCAAGGGCGGCACCCTAAACCTCGAAGACGTCTACGAGTTTGCCGAAAAGGTGACAGCCAAGGGCTTCGTGTTCATGGACACGCCCGGCTACGACCCGGTGTCGGTCACCGGCCATGTGGCTGGCGGCGCCAACGTGGTGTGTTTCACCACGGGCCGCGGCTCGGTGTTCGGCTGCAAGCCCACGCCGTCGCTCAAGCTCGCAACCAATTCGCGCATGTTCGAGCACATGGAAGACGATATGGACGTGAACTGCGGCACCGTCGTCGACGGCACCGAGACGGTCGAAGCCGTGGGCGAGCGCATCTTCAAGCTGGTCCTCGAGACCGCCTCGGGCAAGCGCAGCAAGTCCGAGCTGCTCGGCTTCGGCGAGGACGAATTCGCACCCTGGGTCATCGGCGCGACGATGTGACGCGTTATTGGACGTGACGTCCTACTGACGGAGCGTTCCATGAAAACCCTGGTCTTCGCGGCCTGTGCCGCGCTGCTCGCCGCGCCGGTCCACGCGGCCGAACCCAAAAAGGCCTCGTACTACGGCGCAATCGCCTACCACCGCGACTCGCAGAGCTGGGGAACGAGCCACCAAGCGCGGAGCGCACGCGACGCCAAGATCGACGCACTCGAGCGCTGCGCTCATGCGCGCTGCGTGATCGTAGTCAGCGTGCACAACGGCTGCGGCGCGCTGGCCGACGGGCCGAAGCGCTACGCGGCCGCGCCGGGCGTGACGCGCAACGAGGCCGAGAGCAAGGCGCTGCGCAAATGCGGCGATGCCGCCTGCCGCATCGCTGCCTGGGCCTGCACGCCCTGAGCCGCGTGGCCGCTCAGACAAACGGGTTTTCGCGCTCGCCGCCCGCCGGGCCGTAGAACAGCACCCAGGTCGCGAAATCCGGGCCGAAATCCTCGAAGCGGTGCGCCATCTTCGCCGGGACGAACAGCATGTCGCCCGGCGCGAACGCCACGCGCTCGGTGCCGCGCACGAAAAACCCGCGGCCGCTCGCGACGATGTAGACCTCGTCGCGGTCGTGCGGCGTCTGCGGGTCGGTTTCCTTCGGCGCGTAATAGCGCACTTCGAGGCTGCCGTGGCTTAGAACCTCGGCCGAGCGCCTTCCGTCGGACAGCGGCAGCGCTGCCGCCTCGCGCGCACCGACGTGCCAGCGCTCCTTCATCGTCCCCGCCCGCCGCGCGCGGCGGCCCTCAGGCCTTCCACTTGATCGAGCAGCCGATCGAGGCGATCTGATCCTTCGGTCCCTCACCGGTGCGGGCGACCTGCAGCATCGCCTCATACAGGTCGCGACGCGCGTTCGGCACCGGGCTGGTGCGCGAAGCGTCCAGCCGGCCGCGGTACTGCAGCTCGAGCTTGGCGTTGAAGCCGAAAAAGTCCGGCGTGCACTGCGCGTCGTAGGCCTTCGCCACGGCCTGCGTCTCGTCGAACACGTAGGGAAAGGGAAACTTCCTTTCGCGTGCCACGCGCTGCATGTTGTCGAACGAATCCTCGGCATACGCCGCCGGGTCGTTCGACATGATCGCGATCGCACCCACGCCGTGTGTGGCGAGCTCCGCGCAGTCGCGCACGATGCGGTCGAGCACCGCCTTCACGTAGGGGCAGTGGTTGCAGATGAACATCACCAGCAGGCCGTTCGGGCCGCGCGCGCTCGCCAGGCTGTGGCGCTTGCCATCGACGCCGGGCAGGTCGAAATCGACCGCCTTCCAGCCGAAATCGCACACCTTGGTTTCAGTAGAGACCATGGGAGAATCCTAGCATGCGCGGCGCGCGCTTTTTCGTCGACTCCCCGCTCGAAACGGGCCTGCGGCTCGCGCTTCCCGAGCGTGCCGCGCATCACGCCGCGCGTGTCCTGCGCCTGCGCGTCGGTGACGCCCTGACCCTGTTCGACGGTCGCGGGGGCGAGCACGGCGCGAGCGTCGCCGAGATTCGCGGAGACGCCGTCTCGGTCGAGGTCGGGCCACGGCAGGACATCGAGCGCGAAGCGCCCCTTGCCATCGTCCTTGCGCAAGGCCTGTCGAGCGCCGAGCGCATGGACCTCACCGTGCAGAAAGCGGTCGAGCTCGGTGTCGCTGCGATTCAACCGCTCAGCACCGAAAAATCCTTGGTCCGGCTCGACGCACGGCGCATCGAGTCGCGCCTGACCCATTGGCGGCGCATCGTCGTCGCGGCCTGCGAGCAGTGCGGGCGCAACCGGCTGGCGGAGGTGCGTGCCCCGGTTTCAGTCGCGGAACTGTGCGAGGCGACGCGCGAAGAGCCGGCGAAATGGCTGCTGGCGCCCGAAGCGCAGACGCGCCTGCGCGATGCCGCACGCGGGCTCGGCAGAGGTCTGGTGATGGCCGCGGGCCCGGAGGCGGGGTTCTCGGACGCCGAGACGCGCGCGCTGTTGACATCCGGGTATGCGCCAGTGCACCTCGGGCCGCGGATACTGCGCACCGAGACCGCGGCACTCGCGGCGCTGGCGGCGCTGAATGCCGTTGCGGGGGACGGGTAGCTAGGCGGAATGCGCACGATCGAGTGGACTGCTGACCCCGCGTGCGCCCTTGTTCAGCACCTGCGTGTAGATCATCGTCGTCTCGACGCTCGAATGACCAGGCCGTTCCTGGACGGTGCGGATGTCCTGGCCGCCCGCTAAAAGGTGCGTCGCGAACGAGTGCCGAAGGGTGTGGCAGCTGACGTGCTTCGCGATGCGCGCTGCCCGGGTTGCCTCCTTCACGCCCCGAATCAGGAAGTTCTCGAAAACGTGGTGTCTCCGGATGACTCCCGTGCGTGCATCGACCGAGAGCCCGTGCGAAGGAAAGACGAACTTCCAACCTCATTCGTAGGGCGCCCTCGCCCGCGCGCACTCGGTGCTCGCGCTCGCCTCAGCGCCCCGCGTTGACCCCCTCGAACCCCTCTGCCATAGTGCGCGCATCACCAACCGCGCATCGGCAAGGGCCACGCACCACCCATGCACGCCACGCCGCGCATCGCGCCGCAGCCGCGGCTGCATTCAATTCCCAAGTGCTCACGCTCTGATCCCAGCGGTTTAGTCCAACTGACCCTATCCGTCATGCTGACTCACGACGGATACGATCCTGTTCGTTGGGCGTCACGATCACCAGAGGCAACGGATCGGCACCATGAAGATTGACGGGGCTTGCCACTGCGGCCTGATCACCTACGAGGCGGCGATCGACCCTGAGCATGTCGGGATCTGTCACTGTACAGACTGCCAGACGCTATCGGGGTCGGCCTTCCGCACGTATGTTCTCGCCCCAAGAGATGGTTTTCGACTCCTCACGGGACAGCCGAAGATCTACGTCAAGACCGGCGAAAGCGGTGCGAGGCGAACCCAAGCATTCTGTCCTGAGTGTGGGACGCCCGTCTATTCTTCCGCTACAAGCGATCCGCAAGTGTTCTCGATTCGCGCTGGCACAGCGCGCCAACGAAACGAGCTCATCCCCAGGAGCCAGATTTGGTCTCGGTCCGCGCAAGCCTGGCTCACCGGTCTAGGGTCGATAGAACACTTCGCCGAGCAACCCCCGCTGCGGCTTTAGGCAATCTAAGGGGGCGTATTGAGCGGTCGCGTACTCGCGGCCAAGCTTGGTGTCGCTGCGTCTACTCTGAACCGCGTTCTTACCGGAGCGAGCGGCGTTCGTCCTGAAATGGCGCTGCGTCTGGCCAAGGCCTTGGGCCGCTCTCCCGAAAGCTGGCTCGCCATGCAGTACAACCATAATCTTTGGAAAGCGAGGCAGCACGTGAAGCTTGGCAATGTCGGCCGCGTCAGGCTGACAGCGGCCTAGCAACACGCCCCGCCCGGACGCGCGCGGATGCCGACGTTCAGATACGCTCATCAGTCGCGCACCGATGGGCGTAAGCGTTGGCAGGCATCGTGAGAATCAGGTCGTGGTGAGGATCAGGTCTGCAAGAGATACAGACCGCGCCGCTATCATTGGCGTCCATGAGAGCGCGTTCGAAGAAGCACAGGGCTCGGAAATCACCAAGCTGGTCAGTGGACTGCTCGATGACAAGACCGCAATGCCTCTGTTCTCTTTGGTAGCGGAAATCGGCGAACGCGTCGTTGGCCACATTCTATTCACCCCAGTGCGGCTTCAATCCAGCCGTCACTCCGTTTCCGCACAGATCTTGGCGCCACTAGCAGTCTCGAAAGAACATCAGGGCGCAGGTATTGGCGGCCTATTGATCGAAGAGGGGCTGAAGGAACTTGCGGCTTCGGGAGTCGAGCTGGTCTTTGTGCTTGGCCATCCCAATTACTATCGGAAGTTCGGGTTCAGGCCCGCGGGGGTGCTTGGCTATGAAGCACCTTACGCAATACCGATCGAGCACGCGGATGCGTGGATGGTTCAAGAATTGAAGGCGGGCGTCCTTGGAAGCGCACGGGGACGGATTCAATGCGCGGAGACGTTGGATCACCCCAGGCATTGGCAGGCGTGATGCCTGCCAACAAGCCCATGCAGTGGGCCCGCTACAGCGGGTTTCGCCCGCTTCCGCGGGCCGCTGATGGGCGGCGTTGCGCCTTATAAACCGATCACTACTGCCCCCCACCCAGCAAGCCGACGATCTGCCGATTGCCCTTCGCCTGCGCGATCTCCAGCGCGCTCCGCCCGTCGGCATCGCGCGCCGCCAGGTTGACGCCGCGCCCTTCGATATACAGGGCGACCGCGAGGGCATCGTCGCGCTTCACGGCATCGAGGAACTGCGCGCTGTCGTAGTAGCGCAGGCCCATCGCGTTCAGCTCCTTGCGCGCAACCAGGGCCCGCGAGGCGTCGAAGCCCGCCAGCGGTCGCGGCTCGGCAATCGCGCGCGCGTGCTCGCGCCGCGCCAGCACCATCAGGTCGCGTGCCAGTGCGATAAAGCTCGCGCGCTCGGCATCGCTCATGTCCCGCGTCATGTCGTCGAGCAGCGCCCCAGCGGCGCGGTTCGCCTGCGGGTCCCGTCCGGCGAAAACCTCGTCCATGCGCCGCTCGACGGCCTTCGGATCCTCGGAACGCGCGGCGATGCTCACCACGGATTGCATCAGTGCAAGCATGTGGCTGAAGCTCTGGTCGTCGTCGGCGCTCGATCCGAAGGCGAGTGCGCCGCTCGGTGCCCAGGCCAGCACGCCGGCGAATAGAACGCTGATCAGTCGCATCACAACCTCCAGAAGCGCCTTGCGGCTGCCATTACCTTACCTCTAACCCGGACCCGGCGCACGCGGTCTTTGCAGGCTGACCTCGCGCCAAGCGCCTGAACTCGCTTAGAATTTCCGCATTCCCAGGACGATGGAAGCGTCTTAGAAGAACAAAGCCATGGTCACGCAGACCCATCCCGAAGCCTTCGTGCGCTGGCTGCGCCAGGTCACGCCCTACGTGCATGCCTTTCGCGGCCGGACGTTCGTCATCGCCTTCGGCGGCGAGGTGGTGGCCGAGCGCTCGCGCTTCGTGCACTTCGTGCACGACGTCAACCTGCTCGCCGCCCTCGGCATCCGGCTCGTTCTGGTGCACGGCGCGCGTCCACAGATCGACGCCGAGCTGAAGGAGAAACGGCTGCGCGCGCGCTTCGTGAAGGGTCTGCGCGTCACCGATGGCGCGGCGCTCACCGCGGTAAAGCACGCCGCCGGCGCGCTGCGGGTCGAAATCGAGGCGCTGCTCTCGCAGGGCCTGCCCAATTCGCCCATGGCGGGCGCGCGCATCCGCGTGGCCTCGGGAAACTACATCACCGCGCGGCCGATCGGCGTCGTCGACGGTACCGACTTCCAGTACACGGGGCTCGTGCGCCGGGTGGACGCGCAGGCGATCGCCGCGCGGCTCGATGCGGGCGAGGTCGTGCTCATTCCGCACATCGGCTATTCGCCCACCGGCGAGGTCTTCAACCTCGCCTGGGAAGACGTCGCCGAGAGCGTCGCGATCGCGCTCAAGGCGGACAAGCTGCTGCTCGTCACGGATCGGCTGCCGACCAACCGCAAGGGAGAGGTGCGCGGCGAGCTGACGGCGCGCGAGGCAGGCGCGCTGCTCAAGAAAGGCGACCTGGGCGCGGCCACCTCGCGGGCGATCGAGCACGCGCTGCGCGCGCTCGACGGCGGGGTGGCGCGCGCGCACCTGGTATCGAGGCGCACCGGGGGCGCGACGCTGCTCGAGCTTTTTACCCACTGGGGCGTCGGCACCATGCTGACCGCCGACCCGGTCGAGCGCCTGCGCGAGGCGACGATCGAGGACATTGGCGGCGTGATCGCGCTGCTCGAGCCGCTCGAAGCCGACGGAACCCTGGTCAAGCGCAACCGCGAGCTGATCGAGGCCGAGATTCCGAACTTCTTCGTGCTCGAGCACGACGGCGTGATTCTTGGCTGCGCGGCGCTGCACCCCTACCCGAATGCAAAAAGCGCCGAGTTCGCCTGCCTCGCCGTCGCCGCCGAGCGGCGCGATGCCGGCTACGGAGAGCGCCTGCTCGCGGCCTGCGAGGCGCTTGCCCGGACGCGGCGCATCCGCAGGCTGTTCGCGCTGACGACGCGCACCGCGCATTGGTTTCTCGACCAGGGATTCGTCGAAGCGCCGATCACCGCGCTGCCCGCGCAGCGCCAGGCGCTTTACAACTGGAAGCGCGGCTCGAAGGTGTTCGTCAAGAAACTCTAGCGGCCGCGCGCGGCGCAAATCCGGGCGAGCCCCTATAATCGGGCGCTCAGCGACGGAGAGTATTCCCCCATGGCACGGATGGTGAAGTGCATCAAGCTCGGCCGCGAGGCGGAAGGCCTGGATTTTCCGCCGTACCCGGGCGAGCTCGGCAAGCGCATCTGGGAAAGCGTCTCCAAGGAGGCGTGGCAGCAATGGCTGCGGCACCAGACGATGCTGGTGAACGAGAACCGGCTCAATCTCGCCGACCCGCGTGCGCGGAAGTACCTTGCCGAACAGATGGAAGCCCATTTCTTCGGCAGCGGCGCCGACGTCGCCGAGGGCTACGTCCCGCCAGGCGAAAAGTAAGCGCTCGAGCGCGACCGCGCTTCAGCCGATCGCCCCGCAGGCGCGCAGGGCAGCGATGCGCGCTTGGCTGTAGCCGAGCGACGCAAGTACGGCATCGGTCTGCTCGCCGAGCGCCGGCGCGGCCTGCCTCGGCAGCCTGGCATCGCTCATGCGCAGCGGGTTGGTCACCATGCGCACCGGCGGCCCTTCGGCACGCCGGTATTCGGCGACATCGCCGCGCTCGCCTACGAATGCGTTGTCGAGCGCCGCAGCCACGTCGCGCACCGGCGCCACGGGCACGCGGCCCGCGAGACGTTCGAGCCACACCGCGGTCGCATGCTCGGCGAACGCCACGTCGATGAGCTGCTGGAGGTCGTCGCGGTGCTTCAGCCGCGCCTCGAAATCGGCGAAACGCGGATCGTCACACCATTCCGGGTGCCCGAGCGCGTCCGCCAGCACGCGCCAGAACTTCTCCTTGTTGCACATCACGAAGATCCAGCCGTCCTTGGTCGTATACAGCTGGCTCGGCACCACCGAGGGATGCGCCGAGCGCGGCTGGCGGCCGGTCACGGCCCCCGCATTGAGGTACCAGGTCGCAGGATAGTTGAGGTGGTGCAGGGCGACGTCGTACAGGCTCGTGTCGAGGTCGCAGCCCTGCCCGCTCGCGCGCGCCTTCATCACGGCGGCGAGCAGGCCGAGCGCGGCGACGAGGCCTGCGCTGAGATCGACCATCGACAGGCCGAACTTGGCGGGCGCCGCGCCCGGCTCGCCGGTCAGCGTGAGATAGCCGGCTTCGGCCTGCATCAGGAAATCGTAGCCCGGCCAGGCCGCACGCGAGCCCTCGCGGCCATAGGCCGACAGGTGCACGCAGACGAGGCGCGGATTCGCGGCCTTCAATTGCGCGTAGGTCAGGCCGATCTTCTCCGGCACGTCGCCGCGCAGGTTGTCGAGCAGCGCGTCGGCGCTCGCCGCCAGATCGCGGAACACCGCCGCGCCTTCGGGGTGCTTGAGATCAAGCGAAACGCTCTTCTTGTTGCGGTTGAAGGTATGGAAGAACTGGCTGTCGCCGGGGGCAAAGAAATGCGGCCCGACGCCGCGGCTGACGTCGCCGCCATCGCGCGGGTTCTCGATCTTGATCACTTCCGCACCGAGGTCGGCGAGGTACAGCGATCCCCAGGGCCCGGCGCCGTACTGCTCGACGGCGAGCACGCGCAGGCCCTCGAGCGGCGCGCCGCCGGATGGATCTTCGGCGGCCATCAGATCACGCCGTCGCGGGCGAGCGCCTCGATCTCGGCCGCCGCGTAGCCCAGTCCTGCGAGGATCTCGCCGCCGTGCTCGCCGTACTGCGGCAGGCGGAATTCGGGCCGCGCCGGCTCGCGCGCGAACTTGATCGGCACGCCGACGTGCGCGTTGCCTTCCGCGTCGCGCAGCAGCATGCCGCGCTCGGCGGTCGCCGGATCGAAGAACGCCTCGGCGAGCGTCCTGACCGGTGCGTAGGCGCACTCGACATCCTCGAGCCAGGTGAGCGCCTCGGCGAGCGTCATGCCGCCGAAGAATGCGCCGAGGAACGCGCGCAGCGGCGCCTGCGGCGCGCCATAGGGCTCGTGCAGATGGGGAATCAGGTCCTCGCGACCCGCCTTGCGCAGGACGTTCTCGCCGAACTTGTGCTCCACGCCACCGAATTCGATCGCGCGGCCGTCTTTCGTGTCGTAGATGTTGTTGAATGCGGCGCCGCCCCAGGAGCGCTCGTCGCCCGGCACGGGATCGCGCTGCTCGGCGAACACCGGGCCGAGCTGGTGCGGCGTCCACGCCATCAGCGCGTCATTCATCGCGATGTCGAGAAAATCGCCCTGCCCGGTGGCGCGCTGGCGCACGAGCGCCATCAGGATGCCGGCGAGCGCCATCAGCGAGCCCGCCATGTCGGCGGCCGATACGCCCGCGAGCACCGGCTTGCCGTCGCGACCGAGATTCACGCTGGCCAGGCCCGCCATCGCCTGGATCGCCGGGTCGTGCGCCGGCTTCTCGCGGTAGCGCCCGGTCTGGCCGAAGGCCGAGATCGAGCAGACGATGAGGCGCGGCGCGCGCGCCGCGAGCGCGTCGTAGCCGAGGCCGAGGCGCTGCATGACGCCGGGCCGAAAGCCTTCGACGAGCACGTCGCTGGATTCCGCGAGGCGAAAGAGGATCTCCCGCCCGCGTTCGTCCTTCAGGTTAAGCCGCAGGCTTTTCTTGCCGCGGTGGGTGTTGCGGAACCATACCGTGTGGCCGTTCTTGCGGTACGGCGCGTGGCGCGCCGGCTCGCCGCCGCCGGGCGCCTCGACGCGGATGACCTCCGCGCCGTGGTCCGCCATCATCATCGTGAGGTGCGGGCCGGGCAGGAACATGGACAGGTCGATGACCTTGACGCCTTCGAGCTTCATCGACGCGCTCAGATCCGGTTTCGCTCGATCAGCTGGCGCGCAATGATGATGCGCTGCATCTCGTTGGTGCCCTCGCCGATGCACATCAGCGGCGCATCGCGGTAGAGCCGCTCGATCGGGTACTCCTTGGAGTAGCCGTAGCCGCCGAAGATGCGCATCGCTTCGAGCGCGTTCTCCACCGCGGCCTCTGAGGCGAAGTACTTCGCCATGCCGGCCTCCATGTCGCAGCGCTGTCCCCGGTCGTAGGCGGCCGCCGCCTGCTCGACGAGCAGGCGCGCCGCTTCGACGCGCGTCGCCATCTCGCCGAGCTTGAGCTGGATCGCCTGGTGCTCGCAGATCGGCTTGCCGAAGGTCTTGCGCGTCTGCGCATAGCGCACCGACTCATCGAGCGCCGCCTTGGCGACGCCGACGCCGCGCGCGGCGACGTTGATTCGGCCGAGCTCGAGTCCGCTCACCGCGAGATAGAACCCCTGCCCCTCGGTGGCGAGCAGATTGTCGGCCGGCACCTCGAGGTCCTCGAAGACGAGCTCTGCGGAGTCGATGCCCTTGTAGCCGAGCTTCTCGAGCCGACGCGACACGCCGAAGCCCGGCCCTTTCTCGAGGATGAACATCGACATGCCCTTGCGCGGCGGCGTCGCGGCGGGGTCGGTTTTCACCAGAACGGCGAACGCGGCCCCCTCGATCCCGTTCGAGATCCAGGTCTTGGTGCCGTTGACGACGTAATGGTCGCCCTGTCTGACGGCGCGCGTGCGGATGCCTTGCAGGTCGGTGCCCGCGTCGGGCTCGGTCAGCGCAAGCCCGCCGCGCAGCTCTCCGGAACACATGCGCGGCAGCCAGCGCGCCTTCTGCGCCGCGCTGCCGAAGCGTTCGACGAGCAGCGCCATCATGAGGTGCGAGTTGAAGATCCCGGTGAGCGACATCCAGACTTCCGAGATCTGCTGCACGATCTTGGCGTAGGTGGAAGCCGCCAGCCCGAGTCCGCCCCACTGCGGATCGATGACCGCCCCGAACAGGCCGAAGGCCTTCATGCGCTCGACCATCTCGGCGGGCCAGACGTCGTCGTGCTCGAGCCGCGCCGCATGCGGCCGAACGTCCCGATCGAGCCATTTCTGGATCGCATCGAGCATCGCCGCCTCTTCGGCAGGATCGGCCTGGCGCAGCGGTCTGGGGAGGCTCTGAATCGTCATGCGGGCATTCGCTGTCGAGGCTGCGGGTCGGCAGGCGCCGCGCGCGCCCCGCGGCACGGCCGGTCAGTCGAGCAGCCGCTCCATCTCGTCGACCGAGACGTGGCGCACGTCGCGCCCCTTGACCAGGTAGATCACGTACTCGGACATGTTCTTGGCGTGATCGCCGATGCGCTCGATCGCCTTTGCGATGAACAGGATCTCGAGCGCGCGCGTGATCGTGCGCGGATCTTCCATCATGAAGGTGATCAGCTGGCGCATGATCGCGCGGAACTCGTCGTCGACCGCGCTGTCCTGCTTGACCACGCGCATCGCCTCCGCGACATCGAGCCGCGCAAACGCGTCCAGCGACTGGCGCAGCATGGCGACTGCGCGCTGGGCCACATGCTTGATCTCGATGCGCGGCATGTGCTGGCGCTCGGCCGCGTGAATCAGCTTTGCCATCCGGGCGATCTTCTCGGCCTCGTCGCCGATGCGTTCGAGGTCCGTGATCGTCTTGATGACCGTGATGAGCAATCGCAGGTCGCCCGCGGCCGGCTGGCGGCGGGCGATGATGTGAACGCAGGCTTCGTCGAGCCCGACTTCGAGCGCGTTGACCCGGTGATCATCGGCGATCGTCTTCTCGATGCGCTCCATGTCGCCCGAGTCGAGCGACTCCACGGCCCGCAGGATCTGCTCCTCGACCAACCCCCCCATCTGCAGCACGCGCGAGCGCACGCTCTCGAGTTCCGCGTCGAACTGCTTGGAGATATGCTCGGACATCCGACAGACCCTCGAATCGCCGTGAAATGAGCGATTTAGCTTAGCACAGGGCGATCATGACGCGGTGACGGCCTAAGCGCGCGAGGCGCGCAGCGTGCGCACGCCGCCGGCCTCGGCGAGCAGCAGCAGATCGGCGGGCCGCTGCGCGAAAAGGCCGTTGGTCACCACGCCGACGATCTGGTTCAGCCGCGTCTCGAGCGCGGGCGGGTCGAGGATCGTCAGGCCGTAGCAATCGAGAATCAGATTGCCGTTGTCGGTCTTGAAATTCTCGCGCAGCCTGGGCTGCGCGCCGAGCTTGAGCAGCTCGCGGCCCACGTAGCTGCGCGCCATCGGAATCACCTCGACCGGCAGCGGAAACCTGCCCAGCACGCTGACGAGCTTCGAGGCGTCGCAGATGCATACGAAGGTCTTGGCGACCGCCGCGACGACCTTCTCGCGCGTCAGCGCGCCGCCGCCGCCCTTGATCATCGCCATGTGCTCGGTGATCTCGTCGGCGCCGTCGATGTACACCGGCAGCTCGCTCACGCTGTTGAGGTCGACGACGCGGATGCCGTGCTTGCGCAACCGCGCCGCGCTCGCCTCCGAAGCCGCCACGGCGCCGTCGATGCGCCCTTTGAGCGTCGCGAGCGCATCGATGAAGAAATTCACCGTTGAGCCCGAACCGACGCCGATCACCGCGTCCTCGACGACGTGCTTGAGGGCCTCCTGGGCAACGCGTTGCTTGAGCGCGTCCTGCGTCATGGCCGGCACCCCGTGCGCGAGCGTCGTCTAGCTGCGGGGCGCCTTGCGCGCCGGCGGCAGGTCGGTGCACAGGCCCTCGAAGGCCTCGGCGGCCATGCCGACCGATTCGCCGAGCGTCGGATGCGGGTGGATCGTCTTGCCGATGTCGGTCGCATCCGCACCCATCTCGATCGCGAGCGCGAGCTCGCTGATCAGATCGCCGGCGCCGGTGCCGACGATCGCGGCACCGACGATGCGGTGCGTCTCGGCGTCGAACAGCAGTTTGGTGAACCCCTCGTCGCGCGCGTTGGCAATCGCCCGGCCCGAGGCCGCCCAGGGAAACTTGCCGACGCCGACCTTGACGCCGGTCGCCTTCGCCTCGTCCTCGGTCAACCCGACCCAGGCGACTTCGGGATCGGTGTAGGCGACCGAGGGCACGACGCGCGCGTCGAAGTGCGATTTCATGCCGGCGATCGCCTCGGCGGCCACATGTCCCTCGTGCACCGCCTTGTGGGCGAGCATCGGGTTGCCCGCGATGTCGCCGATCGCATGGATATGCGGCACGTTGCTGCGCATCTGCGAGTCGACCTCGATGAAGCCGCGATCGCTCACCGCCAGCCCGGCGTTCTCAGCGCCGATGTGCTTGCCGTTCGGACTGCGGCCGACCGATACGAGCACCATGTCGTAGGTCTGCGGCGCATCCGGGGCCTGCGCGCCCTCGAACCACAGCTTGATGCCGTCCTTCGCCGCCTCGGCCTTCGTCGTGCGCGTCTTCAGCATTACGTTGTCGAAGCGCGCCTTGTTGAACTTCTGCCAGACCGTGACGAGGTCCCGGTCGGCGCCGAGCATCAGGCCGTCGAGCATCTCGACCACGTCGAGTCGCGCGCCGAGCGCCGAGTACACGGTGCCCATCTCCAGGCCGATGATCCCGCCGCCGATCACCAGCAGCCGCTTCGGCTGGCTGCGCAGCTCGAGCGCACCGGTCGAATCGACGATGCGCGGATCCTCCGGCAGGAACGGCAGCTTCGCCGCCTGCGAACCCGCGGCGACGATCGCCGAGCCGAACTTGACGAGCTGGGTACCCTCCTTCGTTTCCACCGCCAGATGGTGCGGATCGGCAAAGCGCCCTACGCCCTGCAGCACCGTCACCTTGCGCGCCTTTGCCATCGCCGCAAGTCCGCCGGTCAGCTTGCCGACTACCTTGTCCTTGAACGTGCGCAGCTTGGCGAGGTCGATCTTCGGCGCGCCGAATTCGATGCCGTGCGAGGCGAGCGCATGCGCCGCGTCCATCACCGACACGGTGTGCAGCAGCGCCTTGGACGGGATGCAGCCGACATTGAGGCATACGCCGCCGAGCGTCGGATAGCGCTCGACCAGCACCACCTTGAGCCCGAGGTCGGCGGCGCGGAATGCGGCCGAGTACCCCCCGGGGCCCGCGCCGAGCACCACGACGTCACAGCTGTGCTGCGCCTGCGTCTGCACATTGCCGGTGGCCGGCGCCGGCACGGGCTTCGCGGCGGCCGCCGGCGGCGCTGCAGCCGCCGTCGCCTTCGCTGCAGCCTGCGCCTCGCGGCCACCCGCCCCCGCCTCGAGCAGCAGAATCAGCGCGCCCTCCGACACCTTGTCGCCCAGCTTGAGCTTCAGCTCCTTCACCACCCCCGCCTCGGGCGACGGAATCTCCATCGTCGCCTTGTCCGATTCGAGCGTGACCAGCGACTGCTCCTTGTCGATCGCATCGCCGGGCTTGACCAGCACCTCGATCACCTCGACATCCTTGAAGTCCCCGATGTCGGGAACCTTTACCTCGATGGGGCTAGCCACGGCGATGAGCGCTTTTTCTGAAAGTGGGCATTGCGCTGCGGCACGCAGTGACGCTGCGCAATGAATCGTTGTTCTTCATAGCAGTGAACGTCGAATGTCGGAGAGGACCGACGCCAAGTAGCTCGTGAAGCGCGCCGCCGCCGCGCCGTCGATCACGCGATGGTCATAGGACAGCGACAGCGGCAGCATCAGGCGCGGCGCGAACGCCTTGCCGTCCCACACCGGCTGCATGCTCGAGCGCGACACGCCCAGGATCGCCACTTCGGGGGCGTTGATGATCGGCGTGAACGCCGTACCGCCGATGCCGCCCAGGCTGGAGATCGAGAAGGTCCCGCCCTGCATGTCGCCCGGCTTGAGCTTCTTGTCGCGCGCGAGCTTCGAGATGTCGCCCAGCTCCTTGGCGAGATCGAACACGCCCTTGCGGTCGGCATCGCGGATCACCGGCACGACGAGACCGTCCGGCGTGTCGACCGCGACCCCGATGTGGTAGTAGCGCCGGATGATCAAATTCTCGCCCGATTTTTCGAGCGCGGCGTTGAACTGCGGGTATTGCTTGAGCGCGGTCACGCTGGCCTTGATGAGGAAGGCCAGCATGGTGAGCTTGAAGCCGCGCTTCTCGGTCTCGGCGGTGTTCGACTTGCGGAACGCCTCGAGCTCGGTGATGTCGGCCGCATCGAACTGGGTGACATGCGGAATCGAGATCCAGTTGCGGTGCAGGTTGGCGCCCGAGAGTTTCTGAATCCGCGAGCGCTTCTTGGATTCGACCGGCCCGAACTTGGCGAAATCGACCTCGGGCCAGGCCGGCAGCTCGAAGGGCAGCACGCTCCCCGCCGGTGCTCCGCCGCCCGCCGGGGCCGCGCCCGCGAGCGTGGCCTTCACGAAGCCCTGCACGTCGGCGTGCATGATGCGTCCCTTCGGTCCGCTGCCCTGAACGCGCGTCAGGTCGACGCCGAGCTCGCGCGCAAACCGGCGCACCGACGGACTGGCGTGCGGCTTGGATACGGTCTCGTCGCGCGGCATGCGCGGCACGGGCCGGCCGTGGGTTGCCGGTAGCGGCGGGACTTCGTCCGAGATCTCCGACCTTGCCGGCGGCGGCGCCACCTGTGCAGCGCGCGCCGGCGCAGCGGCCGATTCGCTGGAGGCCGCCGGCGGCGCTGCGGCCGCCGCCTTCGGCGCGGCCTGCGCGTCAGCGCCGCCTTCACCGGCCTCGAGCAGCAGAATCAATGCGCCCTCGGAGACCTTGTCGCCCAGCTTGAGCTTGAGCGCCTTGACTACGCCCGCCTCCGGCGAGGGGATCTCCATCGTCGCCTTGTCCGACTCGAGCGTGACCAGCGACTGTTCCTTGTCGACTGCATCGCCGGGCTTGACCAGCACCTCGATCACTTCGACATCCTTGAAGTCGCCGATGTCGGGAACCTTCACTTCGACCGGGCTAGCCATAGTGCGGATCGCTTTTTCCGTAAGTAGGACATTGCACTGCAGCGCGAAGCGTTGCGGTGCAATGCATCGTTGTTCTTTCCTGCATTGTTGTTCTTTATACCTTCGTCGGGTCCGGTTTCTCGGCATTGATGCCGTACTTGCGCATCGCCTCGACGACGGTCTTGGTCTTGCCTTCGCCCTGCTCGGCGAGCGCGCTCAGCGCCGCCACCGCGACGAAGGCCCGATTCACCTCGAAGAACTCGCGCAGCTTGGCGCGCGAATCCGAGCGGCCGAAGCCGTCGGTGCCGAGCACGCGGAACACCCGCTCACGGGGCAGGAAGGGTCGGATCTGGTCTGCGAAAATCTTCATGTAGTCGCTCGCCGCGACCACCGGGCCTTTGTGCTTGGCCAGGCAGGATGCGACGTAGGGCAGGCGCGGTTTTTCCTCCGGGTGCAGTAGATTCCAACGCTCGACTGAAAGTCCGTCGCGCCGCAACTCGGTGAAGCTGGTCGCGCTCCACACGTCTGCCGCCACGCCCCAGTCGGCCTCGAGCAATTCCGCCGCGTCGAGCACTTCGCGCAGGATGGTGCCCGAGCCCATGAGCTGCACGCGTGTCTTTGCCTTCGATTTCGACTCGCGCAACAGGTACATCCCCTTGAGAATGCCTTCTTCCGCGCCCTGCGGCATCGCAGGGTGCGTGTAGTTCTCGTTCATCACGGTGATGTAGTAATACACGTCCTCCTGCTCCGCCACCATCCGGCGCAGGCCGTCCTGTACGATCACCGCGACCTCGTAGCCGAAGCTCGGGTCGTAGGACACGCAGTTCGGGATCACCGATGACAGGACGTGCGAGTGTCCGTCCTCGTGCTGCAGGCCCTCGCCGTTCAATGTCGTGCGCCCGGCGGTACCGCCGATCAGGAACCCGCGCGCGCGCTGGTCGGCCGCGGCCCAGGCCAGGTCGCCGACCCGTTGGAAGCCGAACATCGAGTAAAAGATGTAGAACGGCACGGTCACCACGTTCGAATGGCTGTACGAGGTGGCGGCCGCGACCCAGGACGAGAACGCACCGGCCTCGTTGATGCCTTCCTCGATGATCTGCCCTTTCGGATCCTCTCGGTAGTACATCACCTGGTCGCGGTCGACCGGCTCGTACTTCTGTCCCTCGGCGGCGTAGATGCCGAGCTGGCGGAACATGCCCTCCATGCCGAAGGTGCGCGCTTCGTCGGGCACGATCGGCACGACGTGCTTGCCAAAGCTCTTGTCGCGCACCAGCGCGGTGAGGACGCGCACGAATGCCATGGTGGTCGAGATCTCGCGGCCCTCGGAACCCTTCAGCACCGCCTCGAGCGCCGAGAGCGGGGGCACCGCGGGCGCCGCCTCCGCCCTGCGCCGGCGCTGCGGCAGGTAGCCGCCGAGCGCCTTGCGGCGCGCATGCAGGTACTGCATCTCGGGCGAGTCCGCGGGCGGAACGTAGAACGGCAGCTCTTCGAGCTTGTCGTCCGGGATCGGGATACGCATGCGATCGCGCATCTCGCGGATCGTTTCCAGATCGACCTTCTTCAGCTGGTGCGTCGGGTTCTTCGCCTGACCCTGCTTGCCCAGACCATAGCCCTTGATCGTCTTGGCGAGGATCACACTGGGCTGGCCCTTGTGCGCGACCGCCGCGGCGTAGGCCGCGTAGATCTTGTGCGGATCATGCCCGCCGCGGTTGAGCCGCCAGATGTCCTCGTCGGTCATGCGCGAGACCAGTTCGAGCAGCTTCGGATGCTTGCCGAAGAAATGCTTGCGCACGAACTCGCCGTCGTTCGCCTTGTAGTTCTGATACTCCCCGTCGATGGTCTGCTCCATCACGCCCTGCAAGATGCCCTCGGCGTCGCGCGCGAGCAGGGAATCCCAGTACGAGCCCCAGATCAGCTTGACGACGTTCCAGCCGGCACCGCGAAAATCGCCTTCCAGCTCCTGGATGATCTTGCCGTTGCCGCGCACCGGGCCGTCGAGCCGCTGCAGGTTGCAGTTGACGATGAACACGAGATTGTCGAGGCGCTCGCGCGCCGCCATGCCGATCGCGCCGAGCGATTCGGGTTCGTCCATCTCGCCATCGCCGCAGAATACCCAGACCTTGCGGTTCTCCGTGTCGGCGAGGCCGCGCGCATGCAGGTACTTGAGATAGCGCGCCATGTAGATGCCCTGGATGGGACCCAGGCCCATCGACACGGTGGGAAACTGCCAGTAGTCCGGCATCAGCCAGGGGTGCGGGTATGACGACACGCCCTTGCCGTCGACCTCGCGTCGGAAATTGAGCAGCTGTTCCTCGCTCAGCCGTCCCTCGAGCAAGGCCCGCGCATAGACGCCGGGCGCCGAATGTCCCTGGAAGTAGACCAGGTCGCCGCCGTGCCCCTCGTGCGGCGCGTGCCAGAAATGATGCTGACCGATCCCGAACAGCGTCCCCACCGAAGCAAAGCTCGCAATGTGGCCGCCAAGCTCGTCATCGTTCTTGTTCGCCCGCACCACCATCACCATCGCATTCCAGCGGCAGTACGAGCGGATGCGCTCCTCGAGCGCCGCGTCCCCGGGCGAGCGCTCCTCCAGGTGCGGCGGGATGGTGTTGATGTAGCTGGTGTTTGCCGAGAACGGAATGAAGGCACCCGAATGGCGCGCCTTGTCGATCAGCTTCTCGAGCAGGAACTGGGCGCGCTCGGGACCTTCGCGCTCGAGCACAGCCTCGAGGGCATCGAGCCACTCCTGTGTTTCGAGCGAATCGGGATCGTTGGCAGCAGGCTGTTGCGGCACTGCGGACATGGCTTCCTCCGGCTTTTGGCGCTGCATCCGACCCGAAGGCCTTGTGGGCGTATTGGGACCGGACGGACAGGGCTGGATTGTAGAACCACGCGCCCGGTCCCGCGAATCGACGGATTCACCGGTGTTAGACTCGGCGCCTTTTTGCAGAGGTCCCGATGGCTGCGCAGATCATCGACGGGAGAGCGATCGCCGCGGATGTGCGGCGCGACCTCGGTCCGCGGGTCGCGGCACTGGCCGCGCGCGGCATCCGACCTGGCCTGGCGGTCGTTCTGGTCGGCGACGACCCGGCTTCGCAAGTTTACGTGCGCAACAAGGTCCGCGCCTGCGCGGCCACGGGAATCGAGTCCCGCCAGATCGCGCTGCCCGCAAGGGTAGATGAGACCGAGCTCCTCGCCACGATCGCCGGCCTGAATACCGATGCGGCGGTGCATGGCATCCTCGTGCAGCTGCCGTTGCCGCGCCATCTCGATTCGCAGCGGGTGCTCGAGGCGATCGCCCCGCACAAGGACGTCGACGGATTCCACCCGATGAACACCGGCGCCCTGCTCGCCGGCCGCCCGGGCTTCGTCCCCTGCACCCCTGCCGGCATCATGGTCATGCTCGAGCGCTGCGCCATCGAGCTCAGCGGCCGGCGCGCCGTCGTGGTGGGGCGCTCGAACATCGTCGGCAAGCCGATGGCGCTGCTCCTCTTGCAACGCGATGCCACCGTCACCATCTGTCACTCGAAGACGCGCGAGCTGCCTGCGCTCACGCGGCAGGCCGACGTGCTGGTGAGCGCCATCGGACGGCCGGGGGCGATCGGCGCAGCGATGGTGAAGCCGGGCGGCTGCGTGATCGACGTCGGCATCAACCGGCTCGCCGACGGCCGGCTCGCGGGCGACGTGGACAGCGCCGCGGTCAAGGATGTCGCCGGCTGGATCACCCCGGTCCCGGGCGGCGTCGGACCGATGACGGTCGCGATGCTGATGGCAAGTTGCCTGCGCGCCGCGGAGCTGGCCGCCGCGTCTGCCGACCAGGACGGATGACAGGACATCGATGAATCCATTGCTCGACTTCAGCGGACTGCCCCGCTTCGCGGATTTCAAACCCGAGCATGTCGCCCCTGCGGTCGACCAGCTCGTCGCCGACGCGCGCGTGGCGATGAACCTGGCCGCGGCAGCGCAAACGCCCGTGCACTGGGATGCGTTCGTCGCGCCGCTCGAAGACGCCAACGAGCGCCTGTCGCGCGCCTGGGGTCAGGTCGCACACCTGCACGCGGTGGTCGACAGTCCGCCGCTGCGCGAGGCCTACAACGCCAACCTGCCGAGAATCACGCAGTACTACACCGAGCTCGGGCAGAACGAGGCGCTGTTCGCAAAATATCGCGCGCTGCGCGCCTCGGCCGAGTTCGAAGCGCTCAGCGCGTCGCGTCGCGCGATCGTCGAGCACGCCCTGCGCGACTTCCGCCTTGGTGGCGCCGAGCTGCCGCCGGAGAAGAAGACGCGCTTTGCCGACATCCAGGACGAGGCGGCGCGCTGCGCAGCCAAGTTCTCGCAGAACCTGCTCGACGCAACGAACGCGTATGCGATCGTGATCGAGGACCCTGCGCGGGTCGCCGGAATTCCGGCCGACGCGCTGAGCGCAGCGCGCGAGGCCGCGGAAAAGGCCGGCAAGCGCGGCTGGAAATTCTCCCTGCACATGCCGTCCTACCTTCCGCTGATGCAGTACGCGGACGATCGCGCGCTGCGCGAAACCCTGTATCGGGAGTACACCACGCGCGCCGCCGAATTCGGCAAGCCGGAATGGGACAACACGCCGCTGATCCGCTCCCTGCTCCGCCTGCGGCGCGAGGAGGCGCAGCTGCTCGGCTTCGCGAACTTCGCCGAAGTCTCGCTCATTCCCAAGATGGCGTCCTCGCCGGCCGAGGTCATCGCCTTTCTCGAGGACCTCGCGCAGCGCGCGCGACCCCAGGCGGAGCGGGACGCGGCCGAGCTGCGCGCCTTCGCGCGCGAGCGGCTCGGACTTGATCGGCTCGAGGCCTGGGACCTGGCGTATGCCGCGGAGAAGCTGCGGCTCGAGCGCTATGCGTTCTCCGACCAGGAGGTGAAGCAGTTCTTTCCCGAGGATGCCGTGCTCGCAGGGCTGTTCCGCGTGGTCGAGACGCTTTACGGCATCCGCATCCGCCCGGCGCAGGCGCCGGTCTGGCATGCCGACGTGCGCTTTTTCGAGATCCGGGATGCCCGGGACGCGTGCATCGGGCAGTTCTTTGTGGATCTTTACGCGCGCGAATCCAAGCAAGGCGGGGCGTGGATGAACGACGCAGTGACCCGGCGGCGGCGCGAAGCGCGCATCCAGACGCCGGTGGCCTATCTGGTGTGCAACTTCTCGCGGCCGACGGGCGGCAAGCCTGCGCTGTTCACGCATGACGAGGTCATCACCCTGTTCCACGAATTCGGCCACTGCCTGCATCACCTGCTGACGCGCGTCGAGGATCTCGGCGTTGCCGGCATCAATGGGGTGGAATGGGACGCGGTCGAGCTGCCGAGCCAGTTCATGGAGAACTTCTGCTGGGAATGGGAAGTGCTCGCCGGCATGACGCGTCACGTCGACAGCGGCGTAGCGCTGCCGCGCCCGCTGTTCGAGCGCATGCTCGCGGCGAAGAACTTCCACAGCGGCCTGGCGATGCTGCGCCAGATCGAGTTCGCGACGTTCGACATGCGGCTGCACGCGGAATTCGATCCGACGAGCGACGCCACGGTCCTGTCGTTGCTGGACGACGTGCGCGCCAAGGTCGCGGTGCTCGTGCCGCCCGCGTTCAACCGTTTCCCCAACAATTTTTCGCACATCTTCGGCGGCGGTTACGCCGCCGGCTACTACAGCTACAAATGGGCCGAGGTCCTTTCGGCGGACGCCTACAGCGCGTTCGAGGAGACGCGCGAAGCGCGCCCGGGGGGAAACGGCGTGCTGGACCCGCAGACCGGCGCCCGATTTCGTGACGAAATTCTCGCTGTCGGCGGCAGCCGGCCGGCGGCCGAGTCTTTTTTCGCCTTCCGCGGCCGCGCACCGCGCGTCGACGCATTGCTTAGGCACAATGGTATGAGTATGATCCCCGCATGAGTTTCGCTCGCCATTCGGTGCTCTTCATCGTGCTGGCCGTCGCGCTCGGCGCAGCGCAGGCGCAGCAGAAGCTGTATCGATGGGTCGACGACAACGGCAACGTCAACGTCACGGACACCCCGCCGCCGCTCGGCGCAAAGAAGGTCGAAGAAAAGACCTACGGCGGCGGCGCGAATACTGCGGCCTCCGTGTACGCGCTGCGCGATGCGCAAGAGAAGTTCCCCGTCGCGCTGTACACCGCGCCATCCTGCAAGGAGCCTTGCGCGCAAGCGCGTGCCGCGCTCAACAAGCGCGGCGTGCCGTTCGAGGAGGTGCAGGTCTGGAATGCGGAGACCAACGCCAAGTTGAAGGAAATTTCGCAATCGAACGAGGTGCCGGTGCTGACCGTCGGCCGCTCGGTCCAGAAGGGCTTCGAGCAGAGCGCGTATGACAGCCTGCTCGACAGCGCCGGCTACCCGCGCGCAGGCCTCCTGCCCGAAGGCAAAGGTGCGGCACCGGAGGCCCCCAAGGGCTATATCCCGCCGGCGCAGCGCGCAGAAGCGTCCAAGCCGACTGCGGAGCCGGTGAAGCCGGAGCCCGCGCCGAAGCTCGGCCCTTACGCGCCGCGGTTCAGCGCGACATCCGAGCCGCAGAAGTGACGCGCGCCGCGCGGCTCGACACCGCGCGCGCAGGGTCACGATGAAGCTCGCGACCTGGAACGTCAATTCCCTCAAGGTCCGCCTGCCGCAGCTGATCGACTGGCTGGCGGCGGCGCAGCCCGACGTCGTTTGCCTGCAGGAAACCAAGCTCGAGGACGGCAAGTTTCCCAGTACCGAGATCGAAGCGGCCGGCTTTCGCGCCGCGTTCGCCGGACAGAAAACCTACAACGGCGTCGCGCTGCTCGCGCGCAGTGCGCTGCAGGACGTCTGCGTGGCGATTCCCGATTTCAGCGACGCGCAAAAGCGCGTCGTCGCCGCGACCGTGGGCGATACCCGCGTGGTCTGCCTGTACGCACCCAATGGGCAGGCGGTCGGCTCGGACAAGTACGAATACAAGCTGCGCTGGTATGACGCGCTGCGCGCCTGGCTGGCGAACGAGCTTGCGCGCCATCCGCGCCTCGCAGCGCTCGGCGATCTGAACATCGCCCCGGAAGACCGCGACGTGCACGATCCGAAGGCCTGGGAAGGGCAGGTGCACTGCTCGGAACCCGAGCGCGCGGCGTTCCGCGCGCTGCTCGACCTCGGGTTGCAGGACGCGTTCCGCCTGTTCGAGCAGGCGGAGAAGTCGTTCTCCTGGTGGGACTACCGGATGATGGCGTTTCGCCGCAACGCAGGATTGCGCATCGACCACATCCTGCTGTCGGAGATGCTCGCTGCGCAATGCACGGCCTGCACTATCGACAAGGAACCGCGCAAGCGCGAGCGCCCGTCGGACCACACGCCGGTCGTCGCCGAGCTGGCTCGCTAGGGATTCATCCCCTTCTGCACGCCGGGGCGCGCGGCCATGCGCTCGCCCCAACGGTGCAGCTGATCCATGCCGCCGACCGTCTCGAGCATCGCCTTGCGCAGCGCGTAGTTCGGGTAGAGCATGAAATCGGCGAACGAGACCTCGTCCGCGAGGTAATCGCGGCCGGCCAGGTGCCGGTCGACATGGCGGAAATACGCGATCAGGCGGCCCTTGAAGAAATCGGCGATCGCCGGGGACTTCTCCGGCGCCGCGACGTCGAGCAGGAACACCGTGCTGCCCGCCGGCCCGACGTCGCTCGCGGCCTGCAGAAACCACTGCGCGGCCATCGCGCGGCGTCGCGGCTCCGTCGGAATGAACTTCGCCGCCTTTTCGCAGCAATACACGATGATGGCGCCGGATTGCGCGAGCGTCAGCGGCTTGCCGCCCGGGCCGTTGCGATCGACGATCACCGGAATCACGCCCGCCGGGTTGAGCTTGAGGAATTCGGGCGTGCGCTGCTCGCCCTTGGTCAGGTCGACCTTGTGGACCTGGTGCGCGAGACCCGTTTCCGCGAGCGCGACCGAAGCACGCAGGCCGTTGCCCGTGCCCCACATGTACAAATCGATCATTGCAGCCTCCATCCGCAGCCGATCGGAGCGCGATTATAGGGGCGCGGCCGGGCACGCGGCGTAGAATCCGGCGATCCCCCAATGGAACCCGCGCGCTCGATCGGCAAACTCGGTTTCCGGCGCTGGTACGAGCGCCAGCTGACCGAAGGCTTTGCCTGGCTCGTCACCTGCCTGTTGTGTGCGATCGTGATCGCCGCCGGGATCGAGTCGATCTGGCCGCACCTGACGACCTGGCGCGCGCTCGCGATGCTCGTTTTCGTGTACGTCGTCGGGCTGATCTGCGCGTATGCGCTACGCCGCTTCCTGCTGCTGCTGAGGCGCGCCGAGCAGGTCGCCTCGCGCTCGACCTGTTCGCAATGCGGCGCCAACGGGCGCTATGAAGTGCTGCGCGATGCGGCGAAAATGCAGGTGCGCTGCCGCAGCTGCGCGCACGAGTGGACCATTCCGTAGCGCGCGGCGCGCAGGCCTCGCACGCCCGCGGCGTTCGGCGTGCTCAGTCGATCATCGCGTACGCGGGCAGGGTCAGGAATTCGACGTAGTCGCCCGTCGTGAGCTCGTCGAAGAGCTTCGCGGCGGCCTCGTACCTGCCGGCCTTCCAGCCCGCCTCGCCGAGATACTCGCGCACCTTCGGCAACTCTTCCTCGAGCAGCGCGCGGAACAGCGCCACGGTGACCTTGCGGCCGTCGTCGAGCACGCCCTTCGGTGAGCGGATCCACTGCCAGATCTGCGAGCGCGAGATCTCCGCGGTCGCCGCATCCTCCATCAGGTTGAACACCGGCACGCAACCATTGCCGGCGAGCCAGGCACCCAGGTACTGGATGCCGACGTTGATGTTGTTGCGCAGACCCGCCTCGGTGATCGGCTTCTCGGGCTGAAAATTCAACAGGTCCTTGGCACTGACGGTCACGTCGGGACGCTGCTTGTCGTACTGGTTCGGCTTCGGCATGTGCTCGTCGAAAACCGCCTTCGCGATCGGCACCAGGCCGGGATGCGCGACCCAGGTACCGTCGCAGCCGTCGGTGACTTCGCGCAGCTTGTCCAGGCGGACCTTCTCGAGCGCCGCCTCGTTCGCCGCCGGATCGTTCTTGATCGGGATCTGCGCGGCCATGCCGCCCATCGCCGGCGCGTTGCGACGGTGGCAGGTCTTCACCAGCGAAAGCGCGTAGGCGCGCAGGAAGGGCGCGGTCATCGTCACCTGGCTGCGATCGGCCAGGCAGAAGTCCTTGTTGACGCGGAATTTCTTGATGCAGGAAAAGATGTAGTCCCAGCGCCCGATGTTCAGGCCGGCCGAGTGATCCTTGAGCTCCCACAGGATCTCGTCCATCTCGAACGCCGCGAGCACCGTCTCGATCAGCACGGTCGCCTTGATGCTGCCCTGCTTCACGCCGAGGGCGTCCTGCGCGGCCTTGAAGATGTCGTTCCACAGGCGTGCCTCGAGATGGCTTTCCATCTTCGGCAGGTAGAAATACGGTCCCGAGCCGCGTGCGAGCAGTTCCTTCGCGTTGTGAAAGAAATACAGCGCGAAATCGAAGATGCCCCCGGAAACCGGCTTGCCGTCCACCTGAACGTGCTTCTCGTCGAGATGCCAACCACGCGGACGCGGGATGAGGATCGCGGTCTTGTCGTTCAGCTGATAGCGCTTGCCGCCCTGCTCCAAGCCGATCGTGCGGCGTACCGCATCGCGCAGGTTGATCTGCCCGTCGATCATGTTGAACCAGGTCGGGCAGTTCGCGTCCTCGAAGTCCGCCATGAAGGTGGACGCGCCCGAATTGAGCGCGTTGATCACCATCTTGCGGTCGGTCGGCCCGGTGATCTCGACCCGGCGGTCGATCATGTCCTTCGGCTGCGGCGCAATCGTCCAGTCGGAGGCGCGCACCGACTGGGTCTCGGGGAGGAAATCGGGAAGCTTGCCGGCGTCGAAGGCGTTCTGCCGCGCAGCGCGGGCGGCCAGCAGTTCCTGTCGACGCGGCTCGAAGCTGCGATGCAGCGCGACGACGAGGTCCAGCGCCTCGGGCGTCAGGATCTGGTCAAAGCCTGCGTGCTGTTTGCCCAGGATTTGCAGGCCCTTGGGAAAGCTGTTCGGTGCATTCATGGCGGGGCTCCGTAAAGAGCGTAGCGAGCGGAAACCCATCAATTCTAGGGAGCCCTATGTGGCGCTGCAACATAAAATCCTCTGGCCCCATAAGGATTATTTGACCCGCGTCACGCCCGTTTCACTGACTCACTCCGGTTGCGACCCCGTCCGGCGGGGAGTAGGCTTTTTGAGTCGCGGTGGGAAGTTTCGCATCGTGAAATCGCCTGCTGCGACCCATTCACCCACGCGCCTGAGGTGCTCCATGTCCGAACCACTCAAGATCCTCGTGCTCGGCGCCTCCTACGGTTCCCTGCTGGCAACCAAGCTGCTGCTCGCGGGCCACGGCGTCACGCTGGTCTGTCTTCCAGCGGAGGCGGCGCTGATCAACAAGGAAGGCACCCGTGTACGGATGCCGGTGAAAGGGCGCGACAGCCCGGTCGAGGTCGCGTCGCGCGCGCTGCCGGGCGCGCTCTCGGCAGAGGGGCCGGCGGCGGTCGATCCGGCGGCCTACGACCTCGTCGCGCTCGCGATGCAGGAGCCGCAGTACCGCGCATCGGGCGTGCGCGAGCTGCTTGCTCGCATTGCGCGCGCGCGGCTGCCCTGCATGTCGATCATGAACATGCCGCCACTGCCTTACCTCGCGCGCATTCCGGGCGTTTCACCGGACGCTTGCCGCGCCTGCTACACCGACGCCACGGTGTGGGACGGCTTCGACCCCGCGCTGCTCACCCTTTGCAGCCCGGACCCGCAGGCCTCGCGTCCGCCCGAGGAAAAAGCCAACGTCCTGCAGGTCAGGCTGCCGACCAACTTCAAATCGGCGCGCTTCGAATCGGACGCGCACACGGCGATTCTGCGCCGCCTCGAGGCCGATATCGAAGCGGCGCGCTTCGACACTGGAAAGGAGCGCATCGAGCTGCCGGTCAAGCTGAAGGTGCACGCGTCGGTATTCGTGCCGCTCGCCAAATGGGCCATGCTGATGACCGGCAACTACCGCTGCATCACCGAAGCCGGGATGCGAACGATCAACGACGCGGTGCACGCCGATATCGATGCATCGCGCACGATGTATGCGTGGGTGGTCGCGCTCTGCAAGTCGCTCGGCGCGGACGAAAAGGACCTGGTGCCGTTCGAGAAGTACGCCGCCGCGGCGCGCGGGCTGACCGGCGCGTCGTCCGCGGCGCGCGCGCTCTATGGCGGTGCGCCATACATCGAGCGCGTCGACCGGCTCGTGCAGACCATTGCCGCGCAACGGGGCATGCGAAGCGCGGCACTCGACGCGGTCGTCGCGCTGGTCGACGCCCAGCTCGAGGTGAACCGCAAGGCGGCGCCCGGCTAGGCGCGGCGAACGGCTATTCCTCGGCCTCGCTTTCGTTGATGCCGAGATCCTGGATTTTTCGGGTGATCGTGTTGCGCCCCATGCCGAGCAGATTAGCGGCCTCGATGCGCCGCCCGCCGGTACGCTCCAGCGCCTTCGTGATGAGCGCACGTTCGAACTGACGGCCGAGCGCTTCCATCAGCCCGGTCTCGCCGCGCGAGAACCTTCGCTCGGCATCCAGCGCCAGCGCGGCAACCCAGTCCGAGGGCAAGGGCGGCGCCGCTTCGCGAAACTCCACCGGCAAGTCGCCCAGCTCGACGACCTGCCCGGGCGCCATCACGGTCAACCAGTGGCAGAGGCTTTCGAGCTGGCGGACGTTGCCCGGAAAATCGAGCCGCGCAAGGTGGGCGAGCGTGTCGTCGGACATGCGCTTCGGCTCGACGCCAAGCTGCTTTGCGCTACGCGCAAGAAAATGCCGCGCAAGCAGCGGGATGTCCTCGCGCCGCTCGCCGAGCGCCGGCAGGCGGACGCGGATCACGTTCAGACGGTGGAACAGATCCTCGCGGAACGTACCGTCCTTGACCCGTGCCTCGAGGTTCTGATGGGTGGCGGCGATGACGCGCACGTTGGCGCGCAGTTGCTGATGGCCACCCACGCGGTAGAACGTCCCGTCGGAGAGCACGCGCAACAGCCGCGTCTGCAGCTCAGGCGGCATGTCGCCAATCTCATCGAGAAACAAGGTTCCGCCTTCGGCCTGCTCGAAGCGGCCACGGCGCTGTGCCTGTGCGCCGGTAAATGCCCCGCGTTCATGGCCGAACAGCTCGGACTCGAGCAGGTCCTTCGGCATCGCCGCGGTGTTGATCGCAACGAACGCGTGCGCCGCGCGCGCACTATGACGGTGCAGCGCGCGCGCGACGAGTTCCTTGCCGGTCCCGGACTCCCCCGTGATGAGCACCGTGGCGCTCGACTGCGACAGCCGGCCGATCGCCCGGAACACTTCCTGCATGGCAGCTGCCTGGCCGAGAATTTCCGGCGCCTGCTCGAGCGGCTCCACCGCCCCGTGATCGCGCCGGCTCTCGTCGAGCGCCCTGCGGATGAGATCCACCGCCTGGTCGACGTCGAACGGCTTCGGAAGGTACTCGTACGCGCCCCCCTGAAACGCGGCAACGGCCGATTCCAGGTCCGAATAAGCGGTCATGACGATCACCGGGACCGATGGGTGCTGTGACTTGACCGTCTGCAGCAGCTCGAGCCCCGAGGGCCCGGGCATCCGGATGTCCGAGATCAGGACTTCGGGCGCCTGGTCATGGAGCGCGTCGAGGGCATCCTGCGCCGAGGAAAATGCGCTGCAGGCAATGCCCTCCCGTTCGAGGGCTTTCTCGAACACCCACCGGATCGAGCGGTCGTCGTCGACTATCCAGACTGGCATCATTCCTGTCTCACACTCCTGCCCGGCTCAATCCGGGCGCTCCGCAATCACCGGAGCAAGCTTTAGGCCAGCGGCAGCAGGATGCTGAAAACGGTGTTTCCGGGCCGGCTTTCGCACTCGATCACCCCGCCGTGGTACTGGACGAACGTCTGCGCGAGCGACAGCCCGACACCGCTGCCGCCTTCCCGACCGGAGACCAGTGGATTGAAAATCCGCTCCCGCAGCGCCTCGGGAACGCCGGGTCCGCTGTCGACGACCTGCAATTCTAGTGCCAGGCGGAATCGCTGCCGCGCGATCGTGATCTGGCGCAGCACCCGGGTGCGGAACAGAATGCTGCCCCTTCCCTCGGGGCCGCCGCTGATCGCCTGCGCCGCGTTGCGCGCGACATTGAGCAGGGCCTGGATCAGCTGTTCCATGTCACCGTGCAGCTCAGGCACGCTGGGATCGTAGTCACGCAGCAACTCGATGCGCTCGCCGAACTCGGCCTGCACGATGCGGCTCACCCGCTCGATCGCCTCGTGGATATTGAGCGGCGCGACCTTCGGCGCACGGTGCGGCGTGAGCAGCCGGTCGAGCAGAACCTGCAGCCGATCGGCCTCCTTGATGATCACCTGCGTGTACTCGCGCAGCCCCGGATCGGCCAGCTCGCCCTCGAGCAGCTGCGCCGAGCCGCGCAGGCCACCCAGCGGATTGCGGATCTCGTGGGCGAGATTGCGGATCAGCTCGCGGTGCGCCTGCTGCTCGGAGAGCAGGCGCTCCTCGCGTACCATTCGAAGCATCTGCTCGATCGGGCGCAGCTCGACGACGTTGGAGGCCTGTGGCACTTCGGTGCGGGTGATCAGGCAGGCCAGCTGCAACGGCTCGCGCCCCGGGCGCAGAAAGCTCAGGCTCTGCGCGGCGTAGCTCCAGCGCGTGGCGAGCGCCTCGTGCACGGCCTTCGCCTGCTCGGGGAGCTCGGCGAACATCTGCAGAAACGGCTGCCCGGAAAGGGAACGCAGAGCCGTATCGAGCAGCGCTTCGGCGGCCGGATTCGCGTACCGAACGGCCAGGGCATCGTCCAGCACGAGCACTGCGGTGGGGAGCAGGTCGAGGCCATCGAACGACGCCTGCGGCGGCGGCGTGCCGGCGGCCGCGTCTGTCGTCATAGATAAAGCGCGGTAAGTGGCTACTTACTTGTCGAGAAGCACGAGCTCGCGCTCCAAGGCCTCGACGTTCTTCTGATGCACTTCCACGGTGTCCTGGTACGGCTTGAGCCGCGCCAGCACCCGCGCGTAATTGCGTTCGTCCCCGTAGCGCACGGCCTCCTGCTCCGCGAGCGCCTGCTTCGACTTCTCGAGCATCGCGCGTTCCTGCTCGAGCTCCTGCTCGAGAATCTGGCGCTGCTTGTCCTTGGCCGAAGCCCGCTTGGTGGGCGACTCCTTCGGGAAGCTGGATGGCGTCGGGGTCCTTGCGCGCGCGGCCGAGGCACTCGTTGCGCCACCCGGAACGACGGTGGCCCGCTGCTCAACGAGCCGGCAGTCCATGCCCCTTGTGTCCTCCCGGACGTTGGTCACGTGGGTCTTGCCGTCCTTGTCGCGGCAACTCCAGATGCTGCCGCCCCCCTGCGCGAGCGCGGACGTCGCCGTGGTGACAGCGCAGCCGATAAACGCGATGGCCAGAATCCGTTTCATGATGAGACGCGAACTCAAGGGTAAGCGCTAAGTCTATGCCCGGGAAGCAACTTTTTCAAATTCACGCAAAAAGGGACGGGTCTCCCCGTCCCTTTCCGACAACAGCCATGGCCGGGGTCCCGGCCGGGCGCTGGCCTCAGGCGCTGTAGTACATGTCGAACTCGACCGGGTGCGTGGTCATGCGGAAGCGCGTCAATTCTTCCTGCTTGAGCTCGATATAGGCGTCGATGAGATCGTCGTCGAACACGCCGCCCTTGGTCAGGAACGTGCGGTCCTTGTCGAGCTCGTCGAGCGCCTGTTCCAATGAGGCGCAGACCTTGGGTACACGCTGCGCTTCCTCGGGCGGCAGATCGTACATGTTCTTGTCGATCGGGTCGCCCGGGTGGATCTTGTTCTGCACCCCGTCGAGGCCCGCCATCAGCATCGCCGCAAACGCGAGGTAGGCGTTCGCCGTCGGATCCGGGAAGCGCACCTCGACGCGCCGCGCCTTGGGGCTCGCGACGTGCGGAATGCGGCACGACGCGGAGCGGTTGCGCGCGGAATACGCCAGGTTGATCGGCGCCTCGAATCCCGGCACCAGCCGCTTGTAGGAGTTGGTGCCCGGGTTGGTCAGCGCATTGAGGGCACGCGCATGCTTGATGATGCCGCCGATGTAGTAGATGGCGAACTCGGACAGGCCCGCGTAACCGTTGCCAGCGAAGACGTTGGTGTCGCCTTTCCACACCGATTGATGCACGTGCATGCCCGAGCCGTTGTCGCCGACCACCGGCTTCGGCATGAAGGTCGCCGTCTTGCCGTACGAATGCGCGACGTTCCACACCGTGTACTTCAGGATCTGCATCCAGTCCGCCCGCTGGACGAGCGGCGCGAAGCGCGTGCCGATCTCGTTTTGCCCCGCAGCGGCGACTTCATGGTGATGCACCTCGACGTCGACACCCTGCTGCTCGAGCGCGAGGCACATCGCGTTGCGGATATCCTGCAAAGAATCCACCGGCGGCACGGGAAAATAGCCACCTTTCGCGGGCGCGCGGTGCCCCATGTTTCCCGACTCGTAGTCGATGCCGGTCGACCAGGGCGCTTCCTCGGACTTGATCTTCACGAACGACCCCGACATGTCGACCGACCAGGTCACGCCGTCAAAGATGAAGAACTCGGGCTCCGGCCCGAAGTACGCCACGTCGCCCAGGCCGGTCGACTTCAGATAAGCCTCCGCGCGCTTGGCAACGCCGCGCGGGCAGCGGCTGTAAGGCTTGCCGTCCGATGGTTCGATCACGTCACAGCTGATGTTGAGCACCGGCTCGTCGGTAAACGGGTCCATGCGCGCGCTCACCGGATCGGGCATCAGCAGCATGTCGGACGCCTGGATGCCCTTCCACCCCGCGATCGACGATCCATCGAACGCATGGCCATGCTCGAATTTGTCCATGTTGAAATGTTTCACCGGCACGCTCACGTGCTGTTCCTTGCCTTTGGTGTCGGTGAAACGGAGGTCGACGAACTTGACCTCCTTGTCCTTGAGCATCTTCAAGACGTCATCGGGCGTCGTGGCCATCTTCAAATCTCCTGAGTGGGTAAGCTGTCTTCGTGCCGATGCGCGATCCGAAAGCGCCGGCCGGACTCGCGCAAATGAGCAGTTTTCGTGCCAATCGGAATCGCCGCGGCCGTCCCTCTGGGTCCCACGGCGGAAGATGATTCTACCGAATCCGCCGGCACACTTTTAGTGCGCCGTCGGGCCGGTCGCACCGCGAAAGGGCGTCGCCCGCACCAACCGCGGTCATCGGCCCCGCGCCGCGGGTTTTCTGGATAATAGGCGGCCCAATCAGGCGTCATTCATGTCACCGGACCCGAAAATCAGCGCCGCTCTCGAGGCCGCGCGCAAGCGGGCGCAGGCGTTGAGCCTGCCCTACGCCGGGGCGCTGCTCCCCGCAGAGGCTTACGCCCTGATGCAGGCCGGCGCGCGGCTGGTCGATATTCGTACCCAAGCGGAGCTGTACTGGGTCGGCAGGATCCCCGGGGCGGTGCCCGTCGAGTGGAACAGCTACCCGGGCGGTACGCTCAATCTCGACTTCATCAGCCAGCTCGGCGATTTCGTCGGCATGGACGAAACGGTGATGTTCATCTGCCGCTCGGGCGGCCGTTCCCACCACGCGGCGATGGCGGCGACCCAGGCCGGCTACCGCGACTGCTACAACGTTCTCGAAGGCTTCGAAGGCGACAAAGACCCTCGGCAGCACCGCAACACGACCGGCGGGTGGCGCGTTGCCGGCCTGCCCTGGATTCAGTCTTGAAAGGGGGATGAATCCCCCCTTTGCACCGGCTCGCTAGTGCAGGCCCCAGTCGACCCAGCCGGCGTAGGCGGTGGCAAGCACGATCACGCCGAACGCGATGCGGTACCAGGCGAACGGCTTGAAATCGTGATTCGCGACGTATCGGATCAGCCAGCGAACGACCGCGAAGGCCGACAGGAAGGCCGCCGCGCTGCCTACGGCGAATAGGCCCAGGTCGTCGGCGACGAACAGCGCACGGTTCTTGTAGAAATCGTAGGCGCCCGCAGCGACCAGCGTCGGCACGGCGAGAAAGAACGAGAACTCGGTCGCAGCGCGCCGCGACAGGCCGAAGATCATGCCACCGATGATCGTCGCGCCCGAGCGCGACGTGCCCGGGATCAGCGCGAACGACTGCGCGATGCCGACCAGCAAGGCATCGCGCCAGGTCATCTGATCGACCTCGTCCACGCGCGCCGGCTGCGCCCGGTGCGCACGGCGCTCGATCCACAGGATCACCAGGCCGCCGACGATGAACGCGGTTGCGACCGGCACCGGTTTGAACAGCAGGCGCTTGATCACGTCGCCGAAAGCGAGGCCGAGAATCGCCGCCGGCATGAAGGCCACCGCAAGGTGCAGCCAGAAACGCTGCGCTGCGCGCTCGCGCAGGACGGCCGTCAGCGCATGCGCGAAGCGCCGACGGTATTCCCAGACGATCGCCAGCATGGCGCCGGTCTGGATGACCACGTCGAAAACCTTGGCGCGGTCGTCGTTGAAGCCAAGCAGATCGCCCACCAGGATCAGGTGGCCGGTGCTCGAGATCGGCAGGAACTCGGTCAGCCCCTCGACGATGCCGAGGATGAGCGCGTCTAGGAGCAAGGGGTCAGGCCAAGGGGTCAGACCCCTGTGGATAACTCGAGGCGGTGAGCGTCACGGGGCAGAAATCGTTTTCGAGTTATCCACAGGGGTCTGACCCCATTGTCGCCATTGTCGCAGGAATCGACGCACTTCCTCCCACATCTCATCCCCGTCGCCCTCATTGTGCTTCGCCCCAGGCAGCAGCAGCTTGTGCTTCGGTCCACCCCAGGCCGCGTACAGGCGCTCGCCGTGGACCGGCGGAATAACTTCGTCGCGCTCCGCGATCACGCAGAGCAACGGCATGCCCAGGCGCGGCGCCTGCGCGATCGAGTCGAAGCGATGCTTCATCATCCAGTCGACCGGCAGGTAGGGGTAGTAGCGCTTGGCGACTGCGACCGCACTGTCGAACGGGGTCACCAGCACGACGCCATCGAGCGGCCGGCTCGCCGCGAGCGCGACGGCAACCCCGCTGCCGAGACTGCGACCGAAGGCGATGATCGGTGCTGCGCCGCCGTCTGCCGATGCACGCGCACGATCGAACAGCAGGCGCGCGTCTGCGACCAGCGCCGCTTCGGACGGCGCACCCTCGCTCGCACCGTAGCCGCGATAGTCGAGCAGCAGCCACGACACGCCCGGCGTCGCGCCGGCACGCGGATCGCCGATCGCCTCGAGCATTCCCGATACCTCTTCGGCATTGCCGCCGAAGTAGAGCAGCAGCGGCGCACCGGGACCGGCGCGAACCCGCCAGGCGTGCAGGCGCGTGCCGTCTGCCGCCCGCAAGCTCAGCTCGTCGACCGCGGGATAGTGCTGCGCGATGACCGTGCGCCGCGCCTGCGACAGCGGCTGCGGAAAGAACATCAGCCGGTCCTGCAGGAAATAGACCACGACCGGCACGGCGATTGCGATACCGAGCGCGACCTTGACGGCGACTGCGAACACACCCGGTTCCACGCCGCGCGGCGACGGCTGCGCTAGGCCTCGGGTCTCACCGGCGCCGGGCCGATCGCGCCTTCGACGACCTCGATCACGCGCTGGCGCGGCTCGTTCTTCATCAGCCAGCCGATGATGCCGTGTTTTTGCGGCTCATCGATCGTGGTCTGCTCGCTGCGCAGGCTCATCAGCATCACGATCTTGGTATCGCCCAGCCGATGCCGCATCTCGGTGATCAGGCCGACGGTATCGTCCACGTCGCGCAGGCTGCGATCGACCATCCATACCGCGTACTGCCAGCGGCCGAGCAGAGCGCGCGAGGTGCTCGCGTCCGGCGCCATGTCGACCGCATAGCCCGCCTTGCCGAGCACCATCGCCAGGTATTCGGCCGCAACCGTATCGCGCTCGGTCACCAGAATCCTCTGCGCGCCCCCGGTATCCTCGTCATCGTCCTTCATCACCGGCAGCTCAAACCAGAATTCGGTGCCGCCGCCCTCGCGCGGGCTGAAGCCGATGCGGCCCTGCATCATCTCGATCAGACGTTTGCAGATCGCGAGGCCCAGCCCGGTCCCGCCCTTGAGGCGCGAGTCGCTCGAGTCGGCCTGAGCGAACCGTCCGAAGATTCTGCTGCGGAACGCGTCGGAAATCCCCGGACCCCGATCGGCCACCACGAGGCGCACCCGTCCATCCTTGACCGTGCAGCTGACCTCCACCGTCTGGTTCGGCGGAGAGAACTTGGCCGCATTCGAGAGGAGATTGGTCATGATCTGCATCAACCGCTTGCGGTCGCCGCGCACCTTGACCTTCGGCGGCTCGCCGTCCAGCACGAGCTTGACCGCAAAGCGGTCGGCGAAGCCTTGGTTGAGGTTCACCGAATCGGGCACGAACTCGTCGACTTCGACCGTCTCCGGCACCATGACCACCCGGCCCGACTCGATCTTCTCGATGTCGAGCACTTCGTTGATCAAGTCGAGCAGCCGCTGGCCATTGCGCTCCGCGATCTCGGTCACCTCGTCCTGATCCTTGTCGAGCTCGCCCAGGACGCCGCTGCGCAGGAGCTGCAGCGAACCGAGGATCGAGGTGAGCGGGGTGCGCAGCTCGTGGCTGAGGGTCGAGGTGAACTCGCTGCGCATGCGCTCGGATTCGCGCTGGTGCGTGATGTCGCGCCCCTGCAGCACGACCGAGGTCACGTTCTCCTCCTCGTCGACCAGCGGCGTCAGCGTCCACTCGCAGGTCAACTCGAGCTCGTCGCGTCGCAGACAGCGCTCCGCGATGATGGTCGTGGGCTTGCCCGCGGCGATGAACTCGCGCCACCATTTCTCGGCGCTTTCACGATCGTCGGACGGGAACAGCATGGTGATGCCGTTGCGGCCGACCAGTTCGTGCGCCGCATAACCGAACAGGTTCTCGGCGGCCGGATTCATGTCGTGAATCGTCGCCTGCGGATCGACCTCGAACACCGCGATCGGCGCACGCTCGGAAAACAGGCTCAGCTTGCGATCGAACGCCTGTACCGCGCGGTGTGCCTCGAGCAGATCGTCGAGCTGACTGGCGAGCTGCGCGTTGATTTCGGCGTTGTCGTCCCACAAGCGGCGATACGCGCCACGCAGCCCATAGGCCGCGGCGAACACGCGACCGATCTGGTAGGCCGTGTAGACGTTGGCGATGTACAACGTGGGCACGGCCGCGCCGAGCAGGCGAAAATACTCGGTGCCGTAGGCGAACAGCACCACGTTGAACGGCAGCATCGCGCCGGCGGCGTACAACGCATACACCCACCACACGGTCGAAAAGATGGGCAAGCCGCCGGTCGCCACCAGCGCGACCACAAAGGCGATGAAGATCTGCTCCTGCTCGCCGCCGGGAAAGAATACCGCCGCGGCATAGCCCCAACCCGCGCCCAACGCCAGCGCACCGAGCGCGGCGCGGCGCACCCAGACCTCGGGATTGATTGCCGCCTTCGCTTTTTCGCGCTGATAGACCCAGGCGAGGATCCAAAGCCCGATTGCGAGACCGACCATGGTCGCCTGCCAGAAAAGCAGCAGTGCAGGCGGCCGCGAACGCCAGAGGAACGCGCTCAGCAGCAGGCTGAGCGCAACCGTGGCGACGATCGCCGGCGGTATGCGCCGGTAGATGAAATCGCAGCGCTCGGTGAGGACCTCGGGGTTCAGGTTCGAGGCCGCCTTGTCGGCGCTCTCGCGTTCGGTTCCCGCCGACCGGCCACCGCCCGCCACCACGGCTTCGCTCCGCGCTCCCTGCGCAACGGGGTTTTCGTCGGCCGGCGTGTAGGAATGCACAGCGTCGATCTTAAGCCAGATCTGACGCTCTCGCGCGCTCCGTATAATTCCTGACAAATTTCACGGGACGGTCCGGCCGCTGCGTACACCCGCTCCGTATAATTTCAGACGCACTTCGCGAGACAGCCAGGACGTATGCGCAAGAAGGCAGTACCGGTCAGCCTGCTGAAGTTCGGCATGTTCATCCACGAGCTGGACCGCCCCTGGACCGACACGCCGTTCGCCTTTCAGGGCTTCCTTCTGCGCAACATGGAGCAGCTCGACGCGATCAAGAAATACTGCAAAACGGTCTACATCGATTTCGACCGCAGCGAGCTGAACGCGGACGCGGAGCGCAGCGTCATGGTCGCGACACAGGCCCGGGTCACCAAGCTTCCGCCCGCGCCGAGGATCGCGGTCGAGCGCGAGCTGGAACCCGCGGCGAAGGCCTATACGCAGACGCGGGGGACGCTTACCGACGTATTCGCCTCGGTACGTGCGGGCAAGCTGCTCGAAGCGGGCCAGGTCAAGGAATCCGTGAAGGGAATCACCGAAAGCGTGCTGCGGAATCCGGATGCGCTCCAGCTTTTCACGCGCCTCGAGGAGAAGGGCGAGTACACCCAGTCGCATGCGCTAGACGTCGCCGTCTACATGACGACCTTCGGGCGCTTTCTCGAAATGCAGGACGATGAGATAACGACGCTCGGCTATCTCGGCCTGCTGCAGGACATCGGCAAACTGCGCGTATCGACGAAGCTGATCGAAAAGCGCGACCGCCTGAACGTAGAGGAGTTCGAGCAGGCCAAGCTGCATGTGAAGTATTCCGCCGACATCATCGAGGAAACGCCGAACCTGCCGCACGGGCTGAGCGCGCTCGCGCTTCTGCACCACGAGCGCTATGACGGCAGCGGCTACCCGAAAGGGATGAAAGGCAGCGGGATCGGCAGGATCGGCGCCATTGCGGCGATCGTCGACACCTTCGATGCGCTCACCATGAAGCGCCCGTACGCGGATCCGGTCGCCCCGTCCGCCGCGCTCGGCATGCTGTACAAGTGGCGCGGTACGTTTTTCGACAGCACGCTCGTCGAGCAGTTCATCCGCTGCATCGGCGTGTTCCCGGTCGGCAGCGTCGTCGAGCTGAACACCGGCGAGGTCGGCATCGTCTTCGCGCAGAACTACGAAAAGCGGCTGCAGCCGCGCGTCATGGTCATCCGGGACGCGAACGGCAACAGCCTGCGGCCGCAGAAGGTGCTCGATCTGGCGCGCGGTCCGATGGCGACCGAAAACGAGCCCTACCGGATTCGCCGGACGCTGGAATTCGGCCGCATGGGCGTATCCATGAAGGACATCTTCATGCAGTAGGCCAGCGGCGGCTGCGCGACTGCGCGACGACGCCGCCCGTGGCGAACGCGCTACTCGCGCGTGTAGAGTTCGCCGCCCTTTTTCACGAACTCGACGGCTTTCTCCTGCATCCCCTGCGAGAGCGCCTGTTCGGCGCTCACCCCGTGCTGCTGGGCGTACTCGCGCACGTCCTGCGTGATCTTCATCGAGCAGAAGTGCGGCCCGCACATCGAGCAGAAATGGGCGAGCTTCGCCCCTTCCTGCGGCAGCGTCTCGTCGTGGAATTCCTTGGCGGTGTCCGGATCGAGCCCCAGGTTGAACTGGTCGGCCCAGCGGAACTCGAACCGCGCCTTCGACAGCGCGTTGTCCCGCGCCTGCGCGCCGGGGTGGCCCTTCGCCAGGTCGGCGGCGTGCGCCGCGATCTTGTACGCGATGATGCCGTCCTTGACGTCCTTCCTGTTCGGCAGCCCGAGGTGCTCCTTGGGCGTGACGTAGCACAGCATCGCGGTGCCGTACCAGCCGATCATCGCCGCGCCGATCGCGCTGGTGATGTGGTCGTAGCCCGGGGCGATGTCCGTGGTGAGCGGCCCGAGCGTGTAGAACGGCGCCTCGTCGCAGTACTCGAGCTGCAGCGCCATGTTTTCCTTGATGAGCTGCATCGGCACGTGCCCCGGACCCTCGATCATCACCTGGCAGTCGTGCTTCCAGGCAATCTTGGTCAGCTCGCCCAGGGTCTTCAGCTCGGCGAGCTGCGCCTCGTCGTTGGCGTCGTAGATCGAGCCCGGGCGCAGGCCGTCGCCGAGCGAGAACGACACGTCGTAGGCCGCCATGATCTCGCAGATGTCCTCGAAATGCGTGTAGAGGAAGCTTTCCTCGTGGTGCGCAAGACACCACTTCGCCATGATCGAGCCGCCGCGCGAGACGATGCCCGTCATGCGATTCGCAGTCATCGGAATGAACGGCAGACGCACGCCGGCGTGGATCGTGAAGTAGTCGACCCCCTGCTCGGCCTGCTCGATCAGCGTGTCGCGGAAGATCTCCCAGTTGAGGTCCTCGGCCTTGCCGTTCACCTTCTCGAGCGCCTGGTAGATCGGCACCGTGCCGATCGGCACCGGGCTGTTGCGCACGATCCACTCGCGCGTCTCGTGGATGTGCTTGCCGGTGGACAGATCCATGACGGTGTCGCCGCCCCAGCGGATCGCCCAGGTCATCTTGTCGACCTCCTCGCCGATCGACGAGCTGACCGCGGAATTGCCGATGTTGCAATTGATCTTCACCAGGAAATTCCGGCCGATGATCATCGGCTCCGATTCCGGGTGGTTGATGTTCGCCGGAATGATCGCGCGCCCCCGCGCCACCTCGTCGCGCACGAACTCGGGGGTGATGCGCGACGGCAGCGACGCGCCGAACGATTCGCCGCGATGCTGGCGCAGGACCTGCGCGGGCAGCGCATCGAGCCGCTGGTTCTCGCGAATGGCGATGAACGCCATTTCCGGCGTCACGATCCCGCGCCGAGCATAGTGCATCTGCGTCACGCAGGCGCCCGGTTTCGCGCGCCGCGGCCGGCGCTTCAGGTCGAAGCGCAGCTCGGCGAGCCTGGGATCGTCGAGCCGCTTGCGGCCGTATGCGGACGAAGGCCCGGCGAGCAGCTCGCTATCACCGCGCGCGGCGATCCAGGGCTCGCGCAGCGCCTGCAGGCCCTTGCGGATGTCGATCTTGGCGCCGGGATCGGTGTACGGGCCCGAGGTGTCGTAGACGTAGACGGGTGGGTTGTGCTCACTACGCTCGATGCCCGCTTTGCCGCCCATGACCGCCGGCGTATCGGACTGGGTGATTTCGCGCATCGGCACCCGGATGTCCGGCTGCGCGCCGGTCACATAGATCTTGCGCGAGTTGGGCAGCGGCGCGACCACGCCTTCGTCGACGGCCGCGGTCGCCGCCATGAACTGGGGATTCGCATTCATCAGGCTTCTCCTCGCGGGCGGACGCGCGGAAAGCGGGCGGAGGGCACGCTTCCCTACGGCGGCATTACCCGCATCAGGTTCCGAGGGTCTTTCTCACCCAGCGCGAGCGTTTCAAACGATTTGAAAAACCCCGCCAGGACCCCTGCGTGATGACGTCACGCTACTGCAACGCGGGTACCGTGGCAAGCGCGCGCGCCGTCGGATTGCGGGGCGCTGCGCGCTGAGACAGCATGCGCGACTTGACGCTATTGCATCGCACAACCATAGTGGCGGCTCCCCAGGCACCAAGCACGCAGCGCCACGCCCGACCGATGCGCTTTGCCGCGATAGTGTTCGCCGCGTTGCTCGCGCTCGGCAGCGCGGCACAGGCGCGCAAGACCCTGCCGACGACCGCGGATCCAGCCTCGGCACGGCAGGCCGTCGAGGCGCGTCGGCTCGATGCGATCGCGCTTTATCCGCAACGCGACGCTTCGGCCCAGGTCGTCGCGCTGAACGAAGCGCGGATCGCGGCGGAAATCTCCGGCCGCATCGAAGCGCTCGCCGTCGAGGCGGGCCAGACCATCGCGCACGGCGCACTCATCGCGCGGATCGACTGCCGTGACTACCTGCTCGCCCGCGACCAGGCGCAGGCGGCGCGCGCGGCCGCCGATTCGCGTCTGGTGCTCGCCATTCAGCAGCTCGACCAGGCGCGCGCGCTACAGGCCAAGGGCTTCGTGTCGAAGGAGGCGCTCACCGCGCGCGAAACCGAGGTCAGCGTGCGCCGCGCCGACGTGCTTCAGGCGCGCGCGCAGCTGAACACCGCCGCGCATGCGGTCGAAAAGTGCGAGGTCCGCGCCCCCTTTCCGGCCATCGTGCGCGCACGTCTCGGCCAGGTTGGCGAGCTCGCGGTCCCGGGCACCCCGCTCGCCGCGCTGATCGACACGCGGCGCATCGAGATCAGCGCCCAGGTGCAGCTGCGCGACGGCGCCTCGCTGTCGCACACCCCGGCAATCCGCTTCGAAGGCGACGGCGGCACCCGGTCGGTGACGCTGCTGCGCGTTTCGCCGGCGATCGACCGGCAGGCGCGCACGGTCGAAGCGCGCCTGCGCTTCGCCGCCGACGGGCTGCCGCCGGGCGCGCAGGGCCGCATCCTGTGGCGCGACACGCGGCCGCACCTGCCGGCCGAGATGATCGTCCGGCGCGAGGGCCGCCTCGGCGTCTTCGTGATCAACGACGGGCGCGCGCACTTCACCCCGCTCGCGCACGCGCAGGAGGGACGGCCGGTAGCGGTGGATCTTGCGCCGAGCGCACGCGTGGTGGTGAAGGGGCAGCTGCTGCTGCACGACGGCACAGCCGTGGCGGATGCGGCCGACTGAGCGCGCGCGCGGCGCGCCGCGAACCGACGCCGCGGCGCGATGACGTTCCTCGAGCGTCTGCTGCGCAACCACCCGCTCGCCAACATCCTGTTCGGCGTGGTGCTGTTGCTGGGCCTGTCGGGCTACCTGCTGATGCCGCGCGAGCAGGATCCCGAAATCAACTTCAACTGGGTCAACATCATCACGGTGCTGCCCGGCGCCTCGGCCGAGGACGTCGAAAAGCGCGTCACGCAGCCCATCGAGGACGCGATCAAGCAGGTGGCGGACATCCGCTTCGTGATCTCGAACAGCCGCGAGACGACGTCGTCGATTCTGGTGCGCTTTCGCGACATCGACGCACGCGTGTTCGACAAGCGCGTCAACGACCTGCGCCGCGAGGTGCAGAACAAGGCGAACAGCGAGCTGCCGGTCGAGGTGCGCAACGATCCGCGCATTCTCGAGATCACCACGTCGAACGGCTTTCCGACGGCACAGGTGCTGCTCACCGGGCAGGCGAACGACGAAATGCTGCGCCGCCTGGCCTACGAAGTCCGCACCGATCTCGAGCGCCTGACCGGCGTCGACCAGGTCTTCGCGCTCGGTCTGCATGACCCTGAGCTGCATGTCGATTTCGACCCGGTCGCGCTCGCCGCGCGCGGCCTGAACGCCGCAGCGCTCGCCGACACCGTGGGCGCCTGGTTCCGCGACACCTTCGCCGGCAAGCTGCGCGCCGGCGACGACGCCTGGCTGGTGCGCGTGGTCGGTCAGGACGCCGATCCGGGTTTCATCGCGCGCCTGACGCTCGCCGTGCCCGGCGCAGACCAGCGCGTACCGGTCGACGCGGTGGCGCGCGTTGCGCGCGCGCGGGCGACGCCGCGCAACCTCGCCTCGACCGAGGGGCGGCCCGCGGTGCTTCTGTCGGTGACCAAGAAGAGCTACACCAACACGCTCGAGCTGGTCGAGCGGATCCAGGGCTATATCGCCGAGAAGAATGCGCTGCTTGCGCCCAAGGGGCTCGCGCTTGCGCTGACCGACGACCAGACGATTCCCACCCGCGAGGCGATCGGCGTCATGGAGTGGAACGCCGCGCTCGGTCTGACGCTGGTGATTGCGGTGTGCTGGGTGTTCCTCGGCACGCGCGTCGCATTGCTCGTCGCCCTCGGCATCCCGTTCTCGCTCGCCGGCAGCTTCGCGGTACTCCATGCCCTCGGCTTCACGCTCAACATCTCGGTGCTCCTCGGCGTGGTGATCGTGCTCGGCATGATCGTCGACGACGCGGTCGTCGTCGTCGAAGCGATCTACTACCGCGTGCAGCGCGGCCAGCGCGTGCTTGCGGCCTCGCTCGATGCGCTGCGCGAGACCGTCGCGCCGGTCACCGCTTCGGTCACCACGACGATGGCCGCGTTCCTGCCGCTCATGCTGCTGCCCGGCATCGTCGGCAAGTTCATGTTCGTGATCCCGTTCGTGGTCGCGCTGACGCTGGCGATCAGCCTCATCGAGGCCTACTGGATGCTGCCCACGCACGTCACCGCCATGCGCCTCGACCTGTCGAAGCCCTCGCGCATGCAGCGCGTCCGCCACGCCTTCACCCATCAGCTGCGCGTGAAGTATTCGCGTGCCTTGCTGTACGTCATGCGGCGGCCGAAGCGCTTTGCCGCGGTGATGGCGTTTCTTCTCGCGGGCGCCGTGGGCGCGGTGGCCGGCGGGCTGGTGCGGATGGAATTCTTCGCCTTCGACCCGCTGCGCGTGTTCTACGTCAACGTCGACATGCCGGCGAGCGCGCCGATCGAGGCCACGCTCGCGCGCGTCGAGGCGCTCGAGCGCGCGGTGCGCGCGCGGCTGCGTCCCGGCGAAGCGCGCGCGCTGACCTCGCTTGCCGGGGTGAAGTTCACCGACACCGAACCGCTGTACGGGGATGCCTACGGCCAGGTGGTGGTGTCGATCGCGCCGCGCGGCGAAGGCCTGCGCGAAGTGGACGACATCGTCGCGGCCCTGCGCACCGCGCTCGCCGCGCTTCCGGGGCCGGGGCGCGTGAGCTTCACCGTGCTGTCGGGCGGCCCGCCGATCTCCAAGCCGGTACGCGTGCGCGTGCGCAACGACGACGCCGCGGAGCTGCGCGCGGCGACCGACGCGCTGCTCGCCATCGTGCGCTCGATTCCCGGTACCAAGGACGTCACCGACGACGACGTGCCCGGGCGGCCCGAGCTGGTCCTCGATCTCGACCGCGAAGCGCTGCGCGCGGCCGGCCTCAACCCCGGGCTCGTCGCGCGCCTCATCCGACTGCACGTCGATGGCGAAGTCGTCGCCCAGATGCGCGACGCCGGCGAAAAGCTCGAAGTCCGCGTGCGCGCGGCACCGCGCAATGCGCCGGACATCGCGCGCATCCTCGACGATCCGATCGCGCTGCCTGCGCAGGCGGGCGAGCCCGCGCGCAGCACGACCCTGCGCGCGCTGGTGCGCGCCGAGACGCGCGCAGGCAAGGGCGTCATCAAGCACTACAACCTGCGCCGCTCGATCACCGTCGAGGCCGACATCGAGCGCAAGCAGACCGACACGGTCGCGGTGAACAACGCGATCCGCGCAGCCTGGGAAAAGGTCCAGGCGCGCTATCCGCAGACGACGCTCGATTTCTCGGGCGAGCTCGACGACATTCAGGAAAGCCTCGATTCGATGGGCGTGCTGTTCCTGCTCGGCATCGGGCTCATCTACGTGATCCTCGCCGCGCAATTCCGCAGCTACTGGCAGCCCGCGATGATTCTGGTGACCGTGCCGCTCGCCTTCGCCGGCGTGGTGTTCGGCCTGCTCGTCTCGGGCAACCCGCTGTCGCTCTATACGATGTACGGGGTCATCGCCCTGACCGGCATCGCAGTGAACTCGGCGATCGTCCTGATCGACGCGGCCAACCAGCGTCGCAGGCAGCGCATGAGCGTGCTGCACGCGGCGGTCTACGCCGCGCGCCGGCGCGTCGTGCCGATCCTGATCACCAGCTTCACCACGATCGCCGGACTGTTCTCGCTCGCCTTCGGCCTGGGCGGCAAGTCGCTCGTCTGGGGCCCGGTGGCCGCTTCGATCGTCTGGGGGATCGGCTTTTCGACGGTGCTCACGCTGTTTGTCATGCCGGTGCTCTACTGGGGGCTGATGCCGGAGCACCGCAGCCGTCGGAACGGCTTTTCGCCGCCGGGACAAGCCGTATAATCCGCGCTGACCCTTTTTGCAGTTGGATCAACGAGTCGAGCCATGAACCTCGAGCAAGCCCGCACCAACATGGTCGAGCAGCAGATCCGGCCCTGGGAGGTGCTCGACCAGGACGTCCTCGACCTGCTGTACGTCGTCCCGCGCGAAGCGTTCGTGCCGCCGGAACTGCGCAACCTGGCGTTCGTCGACATGGAGATCCCGATCGGCGAGGGCGAGCGCATGTGGGCGCCGAAGATCGAGGCGCGCGCGCTGCAGGCGCTCGCGCTGCGCAAGTCCGACCGCGTGCTCGAGGTCGGAACCGGCAGCGGCTACCTGACGGCGCTGCTCGCGCACCGCGCAGCCCAGGTGCGCTCGGTGGAAATCAACCTCGCGCTCGCCGCGTTCGGCCGGGCGAACATCGAGCGTCACGGGGTCGGCAACGTAACGCTGGAAACGGGCGACGCCGCGCGCGGCTGGGCCGCCGGCGCGCCGTACGATGCGATCGTGCTCACCGGCTCGGTGCCGGTGCTCCCCAAGGCGATGCTCGAGCAGCTTGCGCCCGGCGGCCGGCTGTTCGCCGTGGTCGGCGAGGCGCCGATCATGACCGCCCAGCTGGTCACCAGCATCACGCCCGGCACGTTCCGCGCCACCGGGCTTTTCGAAACCGTGCTCGCGCCGCTCGTCCATTGCGAGCAGCCGACGCGTTTCCGTTTCTGAACAGGCCCGAGGCATGACGCTGATCCGCTGGCTGGCATTCGCCCTTTCGCTTGCGCCGTGCATCGCGCAGGCGGAAGACCTCATCCAGGTCTACCGCGACGCGCTGCGGTCCGACGCCCAGTACGCCGCGGCGCGCCACAACCTCGATGCCGGCCGCGAGCGGCTGCCGCAGGGCGAGGCCCTGCTGCTGCCGAACATCGGCCTGTCGGCGTCGGCAAATTACGGCGACGCGACGGTCAAGTTCCGTCAAAGTGAACCGGCCCTGTCCGGCACGACGCCGGATTCCGTCCACCGCAATCCAAGCAACTGGGGCGCCACGCTCAGCCTCACGCAACCGATCTTTCGGCGGGACAACTGGCTGCGCCGCGACCAGTCGGAGTTCCAGGTCCGGCAGGCCGAGGCGACCTTCGGCCAGGCGAGCCAGGATCTGATCCTGCGCGTCGCGCAGGCCTACTTCGACGTGCTCGCCGCCCAGGCGACGCT